>FWPU01002127.1_pt1 | contig 56314 bp, 38 predicted proteins | sample 2228361 | NCBI WGS metagenome assembly FWPU01 (sample SAMEA103939777, study PRJEB20133) | metagenome | reverse complement strand
TCCAGGAAGATCAATGCCGCATCCGCCGGGGACATGCTGGCGCGAACTTCAGCATCCTTCGCCGCACGGCGCTGAGCCTGTTGAAGAACGAATCAAGTCTCAAGGTCGGGATCAAGAACAAACGCCTCACCGCCGGTTGGGACGAAAGCTACCTCGAACAAGTCCTACTCCGAAACTGACTTATGGTGCAATCGCCTTGCGATCAGCGAAACCGACCTACGGACCTCGGCCCGCGAACGCTTCGCCCCGCTCGACGACAGACCACGCGGGCCGTGCCCGACCACCAGGACCGGCAGCTTGCGGATACGTTCGTTCACCGCAACGAGGCACACGGGTGCCAAGACCGGCGTGGTCTACCTCATGGCCGACCTCGAACCCGCCTTGCTCCGCAGTTCCACACGGCTGGCCGGGGGGGACAAGCGCGGGGTACACGGGGAGCTTCCGCCTGCTGCTCACGGAATATCCGGCTTGGTGCCTATCAAGCGCACCAGCCCAACGCGCGATCGCCCTGCATTAGTAGAGCATCCCTTCAGGCGGCCGCTTGGGTGCCGCGGCCACGGGCCTTGCCACTATCCCAAGATCGCACCATTCGGAATAAAATGCCACGGAACTGACCCCTGTGTGCGGCGAGGATTTAACCGATGCGTTCACTGCGTTGCCCTGCCATCTTGCGCCATGCGTTTCTGGTCGGCGTGATCGCCACGATGGGCCCCCTTGCGGCCGCAGAACCCAACACGCTCACCACAGACGAGCTGGCCGAGGGCTGGATCCTGCTCTTCGACGGCACCACGCTATACGGCTGGGAGCCTGCCAGCAAGGCGAACTGGAGCGTCTCAGACGGTGCCATTTGCGTTTCGGAGGGCGAACCAGGCCTGCTGGTGACCACGAGCGAATTCTCAGACTACTTGCTGCGACTTGAGTTTCGCCACCCGGCTGAAACGAATAGCGGCGTGTTCTTGCGCACGCCCGTGCGTCCTACCGATCCCTCGGCCGATTGTTATGAGCTGAACATCGCTGCTCCCGAGGTGAGCCCGTTTCACACCGGCAGTCTGGTGCGGCGGGCCAAGGCAGCCGATTACGCCCACAGCGACGACTGGCAAACCTTCGAGGTCGAGGCCGTCGGCGGCCGCATGCGAGTCCGCCTGAATTGCCGCGAGGTGCTCGACTACACCGATCCCAATCCGCTTGCTCGCGGCCGCATCGGCCTACAGCTCAACTCCGGTCCCGTGCAGTTTCGCAACATCAAACTGCGGCCCCTGGGCCTGCAAAGCCTGTTCAACGGCCGCGACCTGGCCGGCTGGAAAGAGTACCCTAACCTCGCTAGCCGCTTCAGCGTTGCGCCCGATGGCTCCCTGCACGTCGAAGGCGGCCGCGGCCAGCTCGAAACCGAGCAGGCGTTCGGGGATTTCGTCTTGCAGCTCGAGGTGTTCGTACACGGAATGGGGCTCAACTCGGGAGTCTTCTTTCGCTGCATTCCCGGAGAACTCATGAACGGCTACGAGTGCCAGATCCACAACGGCTATAGGAACGCAGACCGCTCGCAGCCCGTAGATTGCGGTACAGGCGGCTTCTACCGCTTTCAGAATGCACGCCGCGTGGTCTCCGACGACAATTCCTGGACCGCCATCACGCTGGCCGTCTCTGGCAACCACATGGCCGCAGGGGTGAACGGCATACAGGTAAGCGATTGGACGGACAACCGCGCCCCGCACGAGAATCCGCGCCAGGGCCTGCGCACCGAGCCTGGCACGATCATCCTTCAAGGGCACGATCCCACCACCAGGCTATCCTTCCGCCACCTGCGGGCGGCCGAGCTGCCAAAGTAACGCGGTCTGAAGCCGAGGTTTCCGTAGCTCCGTGCGCGCCTTGCGTAGCGGGCCCGAACACACGGGTAACCGCGCACTTGCCACGACTATCGAGCAAACCACCTGCTAGGCATGAGCTGGGCAAAGACGTGCCCGCGCTCCCTGCTGGCATGCGGATTGGCCCAACAATGCTCTCCAATCCTGCCAAGCGGACATAAGTTGTGCCTAGAACGCACGGGCTGCCCGCCACTGCACGAGATCTCGGCCCCCGCAAAACCTGTTAAGCACTTGGCGCATAGGTGCTAGGTATCATTTACACATCCGGCGTACTTCGGGCCTGGCGCCGATGCGCTACGTGACGTATCTCGTTTGAAGTTAGAACGTTAAGGACTAGCCGTGCGATGGACATGTTTAGGCACGGAATTTGCACACGCGATGAGGACAAACACACGTAAATGGTCTAGGAGATTATCCACGATGCTATCCATCGGCGGCATTGGCGATTGTCGGCATGGCCGGGTTACGCGCCTGTTTGGTTGGGGATGTATCGCCGTGGCCGCGTGCATGGCGGTCAGTGCTGCGGCCCTGGCAGCACCCATCTCGCCGCACTTCGACACGTTTGGGACCTTGTCTGGCGCCACCTTTGGCGGCAGCGGCATTCCCAACAACGCCGTGGCGATCACGTTCGGAGGTGACGATGATCACGACGTGACGCTCGGCCTGACGGCGCATGCGAGATTTTTCAACCCGACGGTGACCAACGACGGGGCGGGCACCTTTTTCGCCACGCCGGGTGCTAACTACGGCGACCCAACGTTTACGACCACGCCTAGTACCACGCTGGGGGCGACGTGGAACTTCGCCTTTTATATTGATGTGGGCGAAGAGTCGCGAGACGTGCGAATCCGGCTGCTCTACGACTTCGACCCCGGCTATTTCACCGACGAGAGCAATCATGGGGTGATCGAGACGACCGTTGAATCTAGTAGCGTTGTCGAACTACAGGGTTCGCAGAATGCTGTTTGGCTTCTTGTCGACCGGGGGCACATTCTCTGGGGTTCCAGGGCTTTTCGGTCCGGTTACCGTCACGCCTCCCCCTGGCACAATCACGTTCGACCCAAACGTCGTCGGCTCGTACACGTTTTCTCTTCAGGCGTATACCCTTAGCGGCGACTTTTTGGGCGATGCCTCGATCCGAGTAAACGTAGGAAACGTGGTGATTCCCGAGCCAGCCTCGATCGCCACCTGGTGCCTGTGCAGCGCCATCGGGTTGGCCGCGGCAACACGCGTCCGCCGCAGTAGGCAAGCGTGACAAGGGAGCGTCCCTCCAGCACGCCCCGGCTCCTACGGCAAAACGCGAGGCACTCCAGCGAGCTGGCGCGTTACGCCGGCAGGTCTCTGCGTTCGAAGATTACGGCAGCCAGCAGGTATCCTGTCGCTCCCAGCCCAAGCAATACGCCGTTCATGACAAGTAGTCGCTGCCAGGCGTCTGCTTGCGAGATCACCAGCGATTGGGGCTCAAACGCCGCAAGAAACGTGGCGTACATCAACCAGTCCAACCAAGAAACCATGCGTGCCACGATCTTGAGTATGAGAGAAACGACGTATACGCCCACCACAATGCCGATCGCCCGCCAGCGCAGCGTTTCGCAGGCAGATACCAGGGTGCTAAAGCCTCCCAGAAAGACCATCAATCCGAACAGGTTGAGGACGCCCGGTACAAAATCGCGCGCCGCCACGCCGCTTAGAGAGATGGTGGCCAGGCCGGCCCACGTTCCAAGCAAGGTGCACATCGCCAGCATGGCCGCGCCCAGGGTACTCACCACGGCGTGCACGAGCACCAGCGCCGTGCGGCGCACAGGCTGTGCCAGCAGCATCTCCAGCGTCCCGCGGCCCAGTTCGCCCGCAATCGAGTCGCTGCCTCGGGCAATGCCCCAGGCAACGGCAGAGAAAATGACAATCGGGTCGATGTAGGCCACCGCGATCCGCCCTGTTGGCGTGGCCACCTTGCTGAAGGGGATGCCGATCATCTGCTCAAAAGCCTGCGGCAATGCGGAGAGAAACAGAGCCAGCGCACCCAGTTCGACCAGGCTGCTCAGCCAGACATACAACCAGTTGAAGCCGAACAATAGCAGGGCCAGACTGGCCAGCAGGGGCCAAGCATCGTGCCATGCCTTGGACCACAAGACGCGGTTCATGCCAGTTCCGTGCGGTGAAAGCGTTCATACACGGCCCGCAATCCCAGCGGTTCGATGCGCACCTCTGCCATGGGCAAGGTGGCCAGCCAGCCTAGTAGGGGGCGCAGGTCGCTGCCGGTTTCCATGGTCACCGAGTGGTTCTGTGTGCGTACTACCAGGTCTGTAGCCAGCCGCGGCGGCAAGGGGGGCAATGGGCCGGTTAGCTTTGCCTGAATGCGGTGCTGCCGCCGCAGCTCCGCAATGCACTGCACGTGTACCAGCCTGCCCTCTCGCAAGATGCACACGCGATCGCAGGCTCGTTCCACCTCCTCCAACACGTGCGACGAAAAGAGTACGGTCTGTCCTCGCTGGCGGGCCTCTTTGACCAGAGTGACCACCTCTTCGCGGGCTGTCGGGTCGAGGTTTGCGGTGGGTTCGTCCAACACCAAGAGCGGCACAGGCGCGGCCAGGGCGACGGCCAGGGCCAGCTTCTGCCTCATACCAGTGGAGAGGGCTGCCACGGGCCGGTCAAGTTCCAGGCGGAACCGCCGGGCAAGGGCCACGATGCTGGCCGGCTCTTGGCCTCGCAGGCGGGCAAAGAACGAAATGACGGCACGCCCTGTCATGCGCCGGTAGAGCCGTACTTCGCCGGGCAGATAGGCTGCCAAGCGATGCACTTCGATGGACTCGCGCCAGGCGTCTTTGCCCTGGATGCGTGCAATGCCCGAGGTGGGCTTTAAAAACCCCAACAGCAGCCGCACCAAGGTGGTTTTGCCGGAGCCGTTGGGTCCCAGGAGGCCGAACACTTCTCCCTGCGGCACGCGGAGCGTGCAGTCTAGCAATGCGGGGTGCCGTCCGTAGTAGCGCGTCAGGGCTTGCGTCTCGATAAGGCTGCTTTCCATGCCCTACATTGTGCTGTGCAGCGGGCGGAAAGTAGAGGGGCAATCGAGCGGTGGCGTGGCACGGCCGAGGCGTGGCCAACCTGCCCTTGGGCGCAAGGCAGATATGTTTGCTTTCCGCTCCCTTGGGCCAGGTGCCGCATGCTTCGCTGTGGCGCGCGTGCGGGTCGAGGCCTCGGCTGCCAGTTCACTTCTTGCGTCGGCGTGGGATCAGCAGCGAGCCCAACCAGCCCTGCCTGTGGAAGAAGTAGAGCATTGCGGCGGCGACCGCACCCATCAGGCCGAGCGCGAACAAATAGCCGCCGGGCCAGTTCAACTCCGGCATGTTCCACCGCGATGCATCGGGATTGAAGTTCATGCCGTATATGCCGGCAATGAAAGAAAGCGGCATAAAGACCGTGGCGATGATGGTGAGCACTTTCATCACCTCGTTCATGCGGTTGGACAGGCTCGATTGGTACAGGTCCGTAAGGTCTGCGCCGATCTCGCGGTAGGTTTCGACGATATCGAGAATCTGGACCGTGTGGTCGTAGCAATCGCGGAGGAACACGCGCGTGCTGTCAGCGAACCATGCGGGCTGGTCGCGCAGCAGTTTATTCACCTCATCGCGTAGCGGCCAGAAGACGCGGCGGATGGTGCGCAAGTCGTGCTTGATCGCGTGCAGTGCAGCCAGCAGGTGCCGCTCTGGGTTCAGGCTCATGGCGTCTTCGAGGGTATCGAGCCTCTCTGCGTACCGTTCGACCACGGGAAAGAAGGCGTCGATAGTCGCGTCGATCAGGGCATACGCCAGGTAGTCCGCACCGGCGTTGCGAATGCGGCCGCGGCTGTCGTGAATCCGCCGCCGCACGGGATCGTAGCAATCTCCCGGGTCTTCCAGGAAGGTGATCACAAACTGCTCCCCCAGGAACAAGCTCACCTGTTCTGTCTCCAGCCGGCCTTTGTTGCGCGGAATGCGCAGCACGATGAACAGGTTGCCGGGGTACTCCTCGACCTTGGGCCGCTGGTGCACGTTCACCACGTCTTCCAGTGCGAGGGGATGCAAACCGAACGTTCGCCCCAGCTCCTGAATGAGCTGTGCATCTCCCAATCCGGCCACATTCACCCAGAGCACGGGCCATTTGCCCCGCTGTGCGGCCACCACATCTATGGGGGGCGATGCCCACTCTTGAACCTGTTGGCCGTTGTACGCCAGGGCATGAACCTCAGGCTTGCGCGCCTGCGGATCGGGTATGACCAACCCGGGGCTGGATCCAGCCGGAGCACGGCGGCGGAACGGGGGGCGCGCTGCGTGGTTCATGGTCCGGTTTCCGGGGCTGGCCTGCTAGCGTGAGATTCGCTGTGCTCCGGGGTTTTGCGCGGAGGTTCTCCACGCAGGTGCACGACGCGCTGCGGGAAGGGAATTTCGATCCCGGCCTCGCGCAAGGCTGCGTTGATGGCCACGTTCAGATCGTGCCGTACTTGCATGATCTGCTCCGGCCCGGGCAGGAAGACGCGCACGTCGAAATCGAGCGAACTTTCGCCAAATCCCATGAAGACGACGCTGGGCGGAGGCTCGCGCAGCACGCGGGGATCGCTGCGTGCCACGCTGGCCAGCAACTCCGCCGCACGATTGGGATCTGTGCCGTAGGCCACCCCAACCCGCAGTACCAGGCGTTGCGTAGGGTCGCTGAGCGTCCAATTCACTACCTGACCGGTGATAAATTCCTTGTTGGGCACAATCAGCTCTTTGCGGTCCCAGTCTGTGATCGTGGTGGAGCGGATACGTATGCAATTGACCACGCCGGAAATCGACCCTACCGTCACAACATCTCCGGGCCGAATGGGCCGCTCGAACAACAGGATCAGTCCGGACACAAAGTTGGCAAAGATCTCTTGCAGGCCGAAGGCCAGCCCCACGGTCATCGCCGCCACGAGCCACTGCACGTTCTGCCAGCGTATTCCCACCGTGCTCAAACCCAGCATCACACCGCAGAGCACAATGGCATACCGTGTAAGCGTACTCATGGCGTAGCGCACGCCTCGGTCGAGCGGCAGCCGCTGCCAGAGGGCAATCTCCAGCAGGCCAGGCAGATTGCGCACGGCCATCCAGGTAACGAGCAGCACCGCCGCGGCGGCCAGCAAATCTCCCGCGGTGATCCAGCGATCCTTCTGGGGCCCCTCTCGCAGTGCTACTGGCCGTGGAGGCTCCATCTCCTGCCTGCGCGTTAAGTTGGCTGCCGGTGCGTCGGCAGCGGGGCTGCCCCCCCCAGCGGTTTCGGCCCGTGGCTCATCGGCAGGGCCCTGGTGTGCACCGCCAGCACCCTGCGGCGTCGTTGCCTCGCTGTGGGCGTCTCTGCCGGCGTCTGCGCCGTGCGTACTGCCTCCCTGTGGCTGGAGCGATTCTGCGCTCCCAGACGCTGCGGCTTTAGATTCTGCGGCTGGTTGCCCCAGCAGTCCAACATATGGCATGTACCGCAATCTGCCCGGCGCTTGGCCGCCCACAGCCCCTTGTGCCGGCGCGGATTCAGCACCCTCTGCCTGATAGGCTGGGTTCGGCCAAAGCTGCCAGCGGTCGAGATAGCGCAGGGCCGGCAGCACATCGACCCACACCCACCACAGCCCGACCAGCCCGGCCATGGTGAGTACACCGTGCAGGAGCCTCTTCGACTGGGCGCTGGCCTCGGCAAAGTTAGCAGATTCGGCTGCACTAGCCGGAGACATACCACTGGCAGGCAGCTCGGCAACTCCGCTTGCCGCGGTAACGGGCGATGTAGGCGCCGGCTGCTGGCTGCGGAGTGCAGCCTGTGCGGCCTCGCGTTCGGCTCTCGCCTGCTCGATGGCCACCTTGCGGCGCAGCACCAGCAGCCAGCGCTGGAGCATTGCATGGACAAGTACCAGAGATAGAACGAGCCAGACCGTGGCCTGCAAGCGCCAGGCGAGCTTCAGGGCAGTGAAGTGATATCCGCTTGCTGAGACCCCTGCCAACAGCAACGCGGCGGCAGCCGTGACCAAGGCCGCGTACGGACGGATCGTCGCCAACCAAGGCCGCCCGCCGGCATCTACCACGGCCGCCAGCACGCCCCGCCGCGGCTCGAACAGCCGCCAGAAAAAGAGTGCCACGACGCACATCAAGCCGATAAACAACAGCCGTCCCAGCACGCTGCGATGCGGCTCGACCGCGGCTGGTCCCACACCCTCCAAAGCCGCGACCGCCACCACAAGCGGCACAGCCAGCGGTATGGCCCATCGCAACTGCCGCCGCAATACCGCCACGCTCTGTGAGGGCCACAAGAAGTGCGCCTCCGCCAGCCCGCGGCGCCGGCAAACCTGCCGGCATAGGTCTGCGGCCAACAGCACCATGGCCGCCAGCCAAAGCCCTCGCCCCAAACTGCTCGTGAATTCCGATGCTGCACTACGCATCCGCCACGCCAGAAACGCCAATAAGCTCGGCGTCACCACCGCCAGCGCCGCTGTCAACAAGCCTGCCCTCGCCGTAGGCCGAAACTCCGCAGCATAGCTCGCCAGCACCTCGCTGCCGATTTGATGGATCTTGCTCCGCCAGCCGCCAAGCGACCAAAACCACCACAATCCCCCCACCAGCACCAGCCCGTAGAGAAACCAGTGCTCCGTAGCATCGGCTCGCAACGCCGCGGCAATCTGGTGCCACCGGCTCGCGCTAGCGAGCCACGCCACGCAGCGGCGAATCTGCTCCCAATCGCCCAGCCCCATTGGCGACAGGCTCGGAACCCAGAGCACGTGCTCTTCGATCAACCGCGCGAGGTCTAGCGTGGTCTGCACCAAGGCCGCCTCTGCCTCTTCCAGCACCAACAACTGGGAGAAAAGTTGCTGTGCCAGCTCGGCCTGTGCCGCATACTCGGCACGCAACGCAGCAACCAGCTCACGCGCCTCGCGCGCGGCACTGCGGCGGTCCGCCGTGCCAGGCAGACCGGTTAACACCCGCCGAACCGATGCATCGGCGTCTGCCAGAGAGTCCCTCCGCTCGGCCAGATCTAGCCACAGGCCGTGCAGTTCTGCCAGCTCGCGTTGCCGATCGCGCAGCCGTCGCCGGTATTCGTTCACCTCCGGCAGTCGGGCCAGATCGTGCCGCAGCTCGACGCCTAGGGCGCGATTGGCCTCCAGGTACGCCAGCTTGACCTCGATGCGCTCCATCCGCAGTCGAAGTTCCGCCAGCTTACGCAAGACCCGCTCCGTCTCCTCGCGAGCGCGTGCCAGACGTGCGGCTAGCCCGTCTTCCGACCGCGCACTTTGCCGCAGGCCACTCAGCTCGCCGGCTAACCTCTGCAACTCGGCCGCGCTCGCCAGCCTGCGCGCAGTGCCCGACACATCCTGGCCCGCAAGCTGCCCCCCAGTAGACGCCGTCGCACTGCGCCGGCCAGCTTCCCCTAGACGCCCGCTCTCACCCAGCTCAAGCCTGGCAAACAGCAGGCCCTTCCACCCGCTTTGCGGCATATCCCACTCGCGCTGCGCCGCGGACCCGCTGTTCTGCGCCTCACCCCGGCTCGCATAGGCCCTCCAGGCCAGGCACATGAGCACAAACGGCAACGCGAGCAGAATCGCACGAGGGCCTTCTGTCCGCCGGATACATCGTCTCAAAGTACAGAGGCTGCGGGCCATGGGCAAAGTCGCGCACGTGCCAGGGGTGCAGATTCTAGCCGCCACCCCGCGGCCTCACCAACATCAACCGACCTGGCCATCCATTGCCAGTCAGCCCAGCATAGCCGCCCCTGTAACAATCTCCGGCGCTCGGCGCTTCTGTCTTACACGTACCGATGCTTGTCGCCCATGCGGCAAGCAGTGCGCCTGGCATGCGTAGAAGCACTGCCCGAATGGGGGCCAAGCAGCAGCTTGGCTAAAAAAATCCGCTGGCGGACCGCATTCGAGCAGTGGCGCACTTTTGACCTATGTGCTAGCAGCCGTCCCGCGCCTGGCTGCGACCCAAACATGAGCCTTTGCCGCCAATACCTGTACACGCTGTTGGTAACCCTGGCCGTCCTTGCCGTGGCACTCGTGGTGTTAGGGTGGCTTACGCGTGTGGGCATGTAGCGCCTTTACCCCTTGCCGGCCTGCTGCTGGGCATCATTTGCGCGCGTGAAGGTCACTTCGGCCACGAGGCTGCGCTCGCCGAGCGTGAGGTCGTGGACTTCGAACACGAACTGATCCTGGTTGATGATGCGTGTAACGTACTTTACCGGCTTATCATGTTCGCCGGTGAAGTACTCGTCCATCACGCCGTAGAGCGTAAGGACTTTGCCGGAAGCGTCCCAATTGCCTTCCATCGTGTAGATGGCCGTGCCCGAGGTGTCCATCCAGGCTGCCACGTACTTCTTCTTGAAATTGTCGTAACCGGTGAGACCCAGCCCTTCGAAGGGTTGCCCAAACATTTCGCCCTTGTGGCGGTCTTGCAGAAAGCGGCCGCCCAAGATCATGCTCCGCTCGCATTCGCCGGTCGTTTGCACCGGCGGCGCATCAGGGCCGGCCATCCACATCTTGCTCACGGTCTTCCACTTCCCTTCAAACTGCGCGAGCCGCTCATGGGGAACTCCGGGGGCGGCCATCTCTGCCCACAGCTTCATGATCTGCTCGGCGTTGATCGACTCCTGGGGAATGGGTTGCTGCCAGGAAACGGCACGTCCTCCCATCCAGAGCAACAGGCCTGCTACGGGAAACACGGCATACTTGAAGGTTGGCTTCATGGTGCATCCTCTCTGAGGTAAAGGACAAGCATGACTTGCTGCCCGCAGCCTGCGGGCCGTGACTGCCGCAGAGAAGCTGCTGGCAGCACAGAAGAACCCGCAACTTACGCGCGGCCGCAGAGGCCGTCAAGTGCCGTAGCAGAGGACGCTAAGCGCTTGCGTGCAAGCGGGCCCGCACGGGTGCTTGCCGAGGGCACGACTCGTTTTCTGTTTCGTTGCAACGTGGCCCCAGATGCGTTCGATGGCAGCAGCCGGCTGCAAGTGGCGCATTGGGGCGACTAGCCCAGGTAGGCGTGGCTTACCTTGACGGCTAGTCTTTCCGGCGAGTCTGCTGCTATTGGCAGTTCGTCCGGCAAGGCGCGGTTTGTGCGAATTCCTGGCGATTGCCCGGCGCGGGCCAGGTGAGCGACTCGCAGCCGGCAAGTTTTAATAGCAGGGCGGCGACGCGGCGTGCAGCATCGGGCGTGGCCAGGCGGCGCATGGCCTGCGCCAACGCGCGGCGGCGCGTCTCGTCTGCAAGCTGCGCCAGCGCTGCGGCGATGGCCTGCGGCTGCGGCGTTTCGACCAGTAAGCCGCCCCCCGCGCGAGATACCTCGAGTGCGTTAGCCATCTGATGGTCGTCTCGCGCCCCGCGGTAGGGTACAAGCACCGCCGGCACGCCGCAGGCAGCAAGTTCTGCCAGCGTGCTTGCGCCGCAGCGGCAGACAGCCAGGTTGGCGCCAAACAGAAGCGTCGCAGGTGCGGAGACGAACTCCAGCACCTCGGCCGTGAGGCCGAATCTGGCATATCGCTCGGTTGTGGCCCTGCCACGGCCGGGACCAGCGAGGTGAATCACCCGCCAGGTTTGTTGCCGGACAGCGACACAATTGGTCGACGCTTTCGCCTGCGTACCTGCCAGAAGTTCGGGTACGTTTTGTGCCACGAGTGCCAGTGCCTGTGGCACGCAATGGTTCAACTCCTCGGCACCCCGGCTGCCGCCGAGCACAATCAGCGTAAGAGAGCCCTTCGATTCGTTGGGGGGGGCAGCCTCGCACTGATGCAATGGTTCGTCACGGGGCGTGCCGTCTGTTGCATCGGCATCTGGAGATTGGTGCAAGAAGGCCGGGCGCAACGGCGTTCCGGTCAGATACCAGTTGGGGTGTTGCAATCTGGCGGCCGCGGCAGGCGAGGCGACGCAAACGGCCGTGGCGTGCCTGGCGAGCCAGCGGCTGGTGCGTCCGGGCAAGGCGTTCAGCTCCAGCAGCACGAGGGGCACGCCCGCGGCCAGGCAGGCGCGGGCCACTGGCGCACAGGCAAACCCGCCAGTGGCCAGCACAACATGGGGCCGAACAGCTTTTAGCCAGCGGCGAGCGTCGAAATAGCCCAACAGGTTCTCGCGTACGAAGGTCCACGAGCCGCGCAAGTCTCGCGGAAGCGGCCGGGCGCGAAACGCCCTGTGTGCAAACCCCGCAGTCGTGACGTGCGGCGCCTCGACCTCTGCACAGTGGCCGGCAAAGGCGACCAGCGCATCGGGCGCAAGTTGCAAGATGGCTTCAGCAATGGCCAGGCCGGGGAAGACGTGGCCCAGCGTACCGCCGCCGGCGATGACGACTCTCGGCCCACGGCCCGTGAGTACCGGCACAAGACGCTCCCCTGAGAACTATCGGCCGAGCGGTGTTTGCCAGGCCATGGCGGCGCGAGCACCCCACGGCGTCCGCCACACGGCCTGGGTGATGCCTAGACCGACAGCGGCGCACAGTACGGCCGCCATCCAGAAGCTCCACACTACGCGCTTCTCGGGCCAGCCTCCCAACTCAAAGTGATGGTGCAGCGGAGCGCAGCGCAGCCAACGCCTGCCCCACACGCGGCGTGCCACAACCTGAACGACCACACTTCCGGCCTCCACCACAAAAACGCCGCCGGCCGCCAGCAACAGCCACTCCAACCGGTTCGCAAGCGCAAGCACCGCCAGCAGGCCCCCCAGAGAAAGCGCACCGGTGTCGCCCATGAATACGCGCGCAGGATGGCAGTTGAACCACAGAAAAGCCGCAACAGACCCAAATGTGGCTCCTGCTACCACCAGCGTCTCCGCCCCTGCGGCCAAGGGTACCATGCCCGCTGGCCCAACAATCGTTCTCGGACCGCTAAACGATTCTGGCCCCAGCCCCGCGCCCCACGGCCTGATGGTAAATACGCTCCATCCCTCGATTCCCATCCAGACGACCAGTCCCAAGCAACCGAGTACCACCAGCACACATCCTCCCGCCAGGCCATCCAGCCCGTCTGTCAAATTGACCGAGTGTGCTGAACAAAGCATGACCAGGACGCCAAGCAGTACATACCACGCGCCCAGGTCGACCTCCCCCGCAAACGGCAACCAAATGGACAGACCGCCAGCTTCGAAACGGTGCTGCGCGTAGATCAACCAGGCAGCAGCGCACGCAAAAGGTATGCCCAGCAAAAGCTTGGTCATGGGGCGTAGCCCGTTGCCAGCTCGGCGCAGCTTGTGCAAATCGTCCATCATGCCCACGGCGGCCAGCCCAAGCACTATGCAGACAGCGGCCTGAACGTGCCCATTGCGCACATCGGCCAGCAGCAGCACGGCCAACAACACCATGCCTACAATGATCAGTCCCCCCATCGTAGGCGTGTTTTCCTTATGCCGGTGCAGCGCCCTGACGGCCGCGCAAGGCGTCTTGAGCGGCTCGCGAAAATGCGCCCCCAAGAACGCCAGCCAGCGCGGCGCCAGCACAAGCGTTGCCAGCAGGCACAGCCAGGCGGCGGCCAAGGCCCGCGCAACCGCCGGCGCCCAGGCCCATTCAGCCGGCTTGCCGGCGGCAAATTCTTCCAGCAGCCACACCAGCATCGCCGATCGCCTTCGTTCGTCTGAGACGCCCAGCGCCCCACAACCTGCCAGAAAATGCGCACGTCTGGCGAGCCGCCGCCCACCACGGCCCGCCAGACGCCTGTTCCCTGAGACACCGGGGCGGCTTTGCACCGCCCCGGTGCTCAGTCACCAAGCTCCACCGCGAAGCACCTGTCGGAGCGGTCGACCCAGAAACCGCTGAGCCCGACAGGCTCAGTGCTCCAACCCAGGAGGGAGGGTAGTGTTCTCGGTTCCCGCAAACCGAAACACTGACGGCGGAGCTTGCAAGGATGGTTCGTCTGTACACCTCCCGCGTGATACATCGATGTCCCCCAGACCTCGGCCGCCTTACGCCGCCCGCGCCAATGGCAGCCGTCCGCACGCCCCAAGCCCTTCATCGACCTGCACAACCTGCCCGGTCATGACCACGTGCCTGCCCACTTCATGAACTCGTCCCACTCTCTGCATGTGACCTGCCTGACAGCGCGGCGGCGGATCGCACGCGGCCATGGCATGTGCAATCTCTGCCCAACTCATCTGCAAGCGGCGGCCCACCGCCACCGCCGCCAAAACGCCCGCTAAGTCCTCAAGGCCCAGCGCCGGAACGCAAAACTCCTGTCCTGCCAGCTCAAACGCCAAGCGGCCCGCCGCCCAGCAGACGCCTCGAGCCGCCAGATCGCAGCGCGCACTCTGTCCTACAAGCACGATTGCCGCCGCCGTGCTCAAGCCAGCCTCTGTTAGGTGCCGATCATCTCCGTTCAAAATCAACAACCCGTGTGCGGGCAGACCCGAAGCTACCACGCGGCACACGGTACGCATTTCAAATCCATCGACCGTTGCAGACCCTCGCCCTGTCCAGCTTGTGACAGCAAACATGAGCGGGCGAACCTCGCTCCAGCCGGCCCCGAAGTTGGGACGGATCTCGACCGCGCTCCAGTCTGCCGTGATCAGCCGCCGCCGGGCTGCGTGCGACAGCACCGCCTCGATCATGCGCCGTGCAGGGGCGGTACCTGCCGTTCCCGCCACGGCCGCCACCAGCGGTTCGTCTTGGCCGTAATAGATTCTCATGCCGCTGTTTGTTGCTGCTGCCGGCGCAGTGCCGGCCGAAGAGACCACAAATACGCGCGCACGACCTCTCGGTCGTCGAACTGCTGGCGCTCGGTACCGACCTCTTGCCATTGCTCGTGCCCTTTGCCGGCGATCAAAACGCAATCGCCCGGGCGGGCCTCTGCCAACGCCCAACCGATAGCCTGGGCACGGTCGAGAATCTGCACAACCGCCTCGGCATCTCGGCAGCCGCGGAGCACCTGCCGCGCGATCTGCTCAGGATCCTCACGGCGCGGATTGTCTGTTGTTAGGACAGCCAAATCGGCTCGCAGCTCCACGGCGCGTCCCATCTGGGGCCGCTTGGCGCGATCTCGCTCGCCACCGGCGCCAAACACGCAGATCAACCGTCCGCGCGTCAAGGGGCGCAGCGTATCCAGCACCGCAGCCAGGGCATCCGGCGTGTGGGCATAGTCGACGAACACACTGAACGGCTGTCCGCACTCTAGGCGTTCCAGCCGGCCGGGGACGTACTCAACAGCCTCCAAGCCTCTCGCCACGGTACGCAGGTCCAGACCGTAGGTGAGCCCGACCGCAGCAGCCAGGAGACAGTTCGAAACGTTGTGGGATCCGATCAGCCGCGTACGCACCGGCACGGTTTCGTTCTCTACCGAGAGCAAGAATGTCTGCTCGCTGGCGCAGCACTCGACGAGCGTGGCAGCAACCTCCGACGGCCCGTCGATACTGACGCTTATCGCCGGCCCATCGATCACGTTCAGTTGGGCTGCCGCTCCCGGATCGTCCAGGTTGATGACGGCAACCCCATGGGCCGAAAGTTGCTGGAACAGGCGGCGCTTGGCAGCCCGGTATCGCTGCGGTGTGCCGTGGTAGTCGAGGTGGTCATGCCGGATGTTCGTCAGGCACGCAACGTCGAATTCCAACCCCGCCACGCGATGCTGCTCCAGTGCATGGCTGGAAACCTCCAGCACTGCATGGGTGCAGCCGGCCGCCACCATGCGAGCTAGCCAGGGCGCTAGCACGTGGGCGGGAGGCGTCGTCCAGCATGCAGGCTCCGCCTCGCAGCCATCGCAATAGCCCAGCGTGCCTAACAGGCCCGTACAGATGCCGCCAGCCCGCAGCACAGAGGCCGCCAAAAGCGCCGTGGTCGTCTTGCCATTGGTGCCCGTGATGCCCACGAGCTTGAGCTGCTTCTCGGGGCTGCCTTGCAGTGCCAGGCACAGCCGGGCCCAAGCCTCGCGGCTGTTCGGTACGTAGCAAGCGGGTAGATGGCAGCCGGGCACAGGCCGCTCCAGCAGCAGGGCCGCCGCCCCGCGGCGCGCCGCGTCATGCACGAAGGCATGGCCGTCTTGCCTGCTGCCGCGCAGCGCTGCGAACAGATCTCCCGGCTGGCAGGTGCGCGAGTCTTGCGTTGCCCGCACCACGCGGATGTCGCTGGCGCCGAGAATCTCGGCCTCCGGCAACAACTCACGGAGCGAGACGCAGCCTTGCTGCGCGGTCACCTGCATGGCCGTGGGCCTCCTTGCCACAATGGCCATCCGAAGATGGACGCTCGTAAAGTGGCCGGTCTGCGGGCTCCCCGCCCAGTGCAACCGGCGCTGTTGGGAACTTCTTTTTGGACCTGGTGCAGCCAGCGCCAGCGAGACCTGAGCGGCCGTCGGCGATGGCTGCGTTGTGGGGACGGATTCTTCCCAATCGGCCGCGGCGTGTCAAGGCAGGATTTGCGTTGTCGCGATTGGCGGCGAACGCTTGGCCCCAGTCCAGCGGCAAACGTGTGTGGACCATGCTGCCTAACCGCGCTGACGAACCAGGCGGCCTATCCCGGCTGACGAACCATGCGGCCTAACCATGCGGCCTAACCATGCGGCCTAACCATGCGGCCTAAACCGTGCTGCGCCGACGGGGCGGTGCGGACGGAGACAGGCAGACCACGGTGCAAGGCCGACGACGATGCAGCAGTGGCATGCCCGGCTCGCGACGACGGTGCGGTGTATGGAGTACTCAATATTTCCGACTGCTCGGAGCGGCATGCTTATCGTGTACGTGCAGCCGCTACGTGCGTCCCACGTGCTTTACCCCCTTTGCCGCTTGTCGCCCCCCAGCCGTACCTCATCTTGTGGATGAATCGACGCACCCCGTGCACGCTACCTCCTGCGGCCGCGTGCACAAGACGCGGCGACTGGCAAGATGCGTTTACCACCCGTAACGTTCAGCTCTCGCCGTGCAGCTTCTGCCGTTTGTAATGGTTTGAAGCAACTTCTAAGCATCTGTACACTATGGCTGTGTGCGGGGGCTTCGTAGGTTTTTCTAAAGGCATGAGCAACAAGGAGTTGCGACGCTCGTATTGGATGCCGCTTGTTTTGGCACGGCGTGTGCGGCTTGTGCAGCACGGGCACATCAACAACGGCTGCCACGGCGGCGGCCAGATGCCGGTCGGCAGATACTCAGGAGGCAGTTCGCCATGTTAGTGCTTACGCGCAAGCAACAGCAGCAGATTCAGATTGGCGAATCGATCACGATCACCGTGCTTTCGGTTCGGGGCGGGCGCGTGCAGGTGGGCATTACCGCACCTGCGCACGTGCGAGTGGTGCGCGGGGAGCTTGCGCCTTACGAGGAGGGTCAGGCGGGGAAACAGTCTGGCTCGCCGGCCCCCGCAGCAGCACCGCGTTCTGTGCAGTCGGCTGCTTCCAGTGCAATGCCGGCTCCCGGAGACGCGCATCGCAGCGATCCCGCGCGGCGTTCCGCGTCGAGCACCCGCCCCGAGGCAGTGGCAGCACATCCGGGCGCGCAGGCCAGTGTGCAGAGCAAGGGCAGTCCGCTCGCCAGGGCGGTTGCACAGCGCCGCAGCGCGCCGCAGGTGCGGCCTCCGCAGCGGCTGGGCGCTGCATCACTCGGCTGGCTGACCACGCCGCGCACGCGCAGCTAGCGCAACAACAAGCTGTTGCGCACTCGGCAGAGCAAGCCGTCCCTGGGTCGGAATGCAAAGGCTCTACCTGCGTCCGCCCCGGCACCGTAGTGGTACAACTGGACGTGTTGCCAGGTGCCGGGGCCGGGCGCGCCCTCGTTGACGGGTCGTGCGCGGCGCGCATCCCGCAACTCGACGCGCCAGCCCCAGAATTTCAGCGCACGGCGTGCTGCGGCCTATCTTGCGGCAATGTCCTGCGCGAGCAGGCCCTGGGCCTCGCGCAGCTTGACCTCTGCAATCTGCCACGCTGCTACCGCGCTCACCTCCTCCGACTGGGCGCGAAACAAGGCCAGCCGCGCTGCCACCACCTCGGCATACGTAGCACGGCCTACCTCACGCCGCTGCCGAAGGTCTTCGACGCGGGCCTCCCAGGCCTGCCGTTTTTCTTCGGCCAGGGCCACTTCGCGCAAGCGCGCCGCGATGTTGTCGATCGCCAACGAGATATCTGCCGCAATCTCCTGCTCACGATCGCGCGTGTATTGGTTCAACTGCGCGCGGCGCGCAGCCACCTCGGCGGCGTCGGCCCGGCTGCGACGCAGGGTGGATGTGATGCCCAGGATCCCAACCGCAACCTCTCCACCGCTGCCCAGCAAACCGTTCACTCCGGCGAGCAATCGTTTTGCCACGTCTACGGTCTCGGCGTCGAGGTTGTCTCTCAGTGCGCGCAAACCGGCCAGCTCCGGGCGAGATGCCAGGCCGCGAGCCACCTCCTCGTCAGTATCGTACACAGTGACTTGTACCGACCACTCGTTCTCTGGCCAGAGCCGCAGGTTGTGATCGGTTCCAGAGAGGCCGATAAGCTGCTTGAGGCGCGTATCCAGTTCGTTGATAGTGCGCTCGAGTTCGACGCGCTGGTCTTGCAGTTGCAACCGTTCGCGGGCGAACTGCCCGGGATCAGGTCCGGCCGGCAGCTCAGCCTCACGGGCGCGTTCGAGTTCGGCGGCCGCCTCGTCGAGTAAGCGGAGCGCTTGGTCGAGGATGCGTGCATTGGCTTCGGCCTCTACCAGGTGGTAGTACGCCTCCAGGGCCGCACTGGCGGTGCGGTTTCGTGCCTCCAGGGCGCTTTGTTGCAGCACCTGGATGTGCAGGCTGTCTGAGCGGCTCAGATGGTGGCTGCGGCTGGCAGCGGCGTTGCGGACGGCCCTGGCCTCGGCGCTGAGCAAGTTCCCCACAGACGATCGCTCCGCCGCCCAAATACGACACTGTTCGGCAGTAACGGCTCGGTAGCGAATGTCTGCGGATGTCTGCGGCGGCCAGAGGGCATCGAGTGTGGCAACATCTCGCACCTGGCCGACGTCGAATGAAAAATCGCCTGGATCGGCCGGGGGGAGTGCCTGTTCGCTCAGCGGCACAGCGCCCGTGTGCGCAACGTCATTGCAGCAGTGCCGGCCGATGCCGCAGCCTGCCATGCCCAGGCAAAGTGTCAGCACTAGAAACTGAGCGTACCTTTGCATCATGTTCCCTGCGGGGTTTGGGCGCGCGCCGCCGCCTTGGTTACATCGCACGGCCGATTCTGCCGACTGTAGGGATTCTGCCAATCCGCGCGGCAATGCGGAGATTGCGCAGTATGCCGGTCGTGCGGGTTGCTGGCGCTGTCGGGCAAAGGAGAAATCCCCGGCGCCTGGGAAAGCGACGCAAGCTGTGCTAGCCGCACGAGCCCATTGGCATGGGCAGGCAGCAAGGCCGGTCTATACGTGGGCGCGCAGATCAGGCTGGGCTGCCTTGTGCTGGCAGCAGGCGGCGGCGGCAGTATTTCCAGTCGACGAACCAGCGCCAGGCAGCCTCAACAGCCTCCTCTAGGGGACGGCGTACGTAGCCCAGCTCGCGTTCGGCACGCGCGGACGAGAAATGATGCGGTAGTACGGAGATGGCCGTGGCGGCCGAGTTCACCGCAGGTTCCCGGCCGGACAGCCAGCCCCACAGGCTCCCCAGCGAGCCTGCGGTCCGCACCAGCCAGCCAGCAGCCACGCCCAGGGGAGCGCGGCTGCCGGTCACGCGTGCGAACACCTGCCAAGCCTCAAAGTAGCTGAGCGGCTCTCCGCCCAAGATGTAGCGTTGTCCCGTGGCACCCTGTGCGGCGGCTGCCAGGCAGCCCGCAGCCACATCGCGCACATCGCAAAAGTCGTTTCCGCCAGGAGGTGCAAGCAGTGCCCACCCTCGCGCTACCTCTAATAGCATTCGCCCGCTCGACGGCTTCCAATCCCAGGGACCCAACATGTACGCAGGGTTCACAATCACGGCGTCGAGCCCACGGGCGACGTGGTCGAGCACTACCCGCTCGGCCTGGCGCTTGGTTGCCACATAGGGGCAGTGCACACCGCCGTTGGGGGGCGTCTCTTCGGTTCCCGGCTGCTGCCGCGAGCCCCAGCCCAGCGCGTCGACGCTGGAAACATGCACCATGCGCGCTCCCTCCGCCAGCGCAGCGGCGGCCACGTTGTGTGTGCCGGTCACGTTGATCGCCTCTTGTTCCGCCCCGCCGCTCCAGCCGATGTGAACGCGTGCGGCTGCATGAAGCACCCAATCGACCCCCCGGCAAGCTGCACGCACGGCTAACGGGTCGCGCACGTCGCCCACGACGGTCTCCACTCCCAAGCTCGCCAACGGTCGCGGGTCGCTGCCGGCGCGCACCAGGACGCGTACCGGAATCCCACGCTCCAGCAGCAGGCGCACCAGGTTGTTTCCTAACAGGCCGGTTGCGCCGGTTACAAGCGCCGTCATCACAGAACCACGCCAATCCATGCAGGTTGCTGCCCGCTGTGGCCACGGATTTTGGAGCCTGCCCACAGAAAACGCAACCCCCGGGCGCGAAATTCCTCCGGTCCGTGCCGCCGCGACCTCTCCCAGGGGGTACGCCCCGCACGGGCGCACCTGCGGCCTCGCGAGAGGCCAGCCGGCAATCACGCTGGTGTATGCCCAGCGCTCAAGTTATGCCGTGCCTGCGAGCAGGTAGCGGTTGACCTTGTCCATGCTGACTTCGATGCCCAAACCCGGTGCTTGCGGCACGCGTATCTTTCCACCGTGAATCTCGAACGGCTCGCACAGCACGTCCTCTTGAAGGCCGTAGTAGGTGCAGTCGTTAGCGAGCGGAAAGTTGGGTACGCTGGCGGCAAGGTGCAGCATGGCAGCGGTTTTTGGACCCAGGTCGTGTGCGCAATGCATGACGCACGGGACGCCAGCCGTTTGAGCCAGTTCGGCCACTTCTCGGCAGGCCCAGATGCCGCCGCATTGGTATGTATCTGGCAACAAGAAGTCGGCCGCGTGCAGCCGCAGGATCTCGCGCACCACATCGAGAGTGGTGACAGATTCGTTGAGTGCCAGCGGCGTACGGGTCTCGCGGCGGATGCGTGCCGAGTCTTCAAGCAGCTCGGCCGGCATGGGCTGCTCGAAGTACTCCAGCTCATATGGCTCGAGGTCGCGTGCAAGCTGCAAGCAGACCTCCGGGCTATAGCCGGTGTTGGGGTCCATGCGCAGCTTCAGCCGGCCTCCCACGGCGTCGCGAATAGCGCGGGCCATGGCCAGGTCTTCCTCCGGGCTGCGCCCCGCCTTGGTTTTCAGGGTTGTGAAGCCCTGTTCCACGTAGAGCCTGGCGATGGCTGCGGCCTGTGTGGGCGGACGAATCCCCATGCATGCCGCCAACTCGACCTCGGGCCGCAACAGGCCTCCCAGCAAGGCGTACAGGGGTTGGTTGCACGACCGGCCCAGCAGGTCCCAGCAGGCCATCTCGGCTGCGCTTTGCAGGTAAAAGTCGCGCTCGTCTGCAAGAGAGAGCGTGCGCGGCAGGCTGTCATCCACCTCGCGCCCGAGCAGCGCATGGGCAAGCTTCGGCGCTTCGTAACCCGTGAGCTGCTCGCCCAGGTAGCGTTGTGGCGCTTCGCCCCAGCCGGCCAAGCCGCTGTCAGACTCCAACCGCACCAGCAAAGACTGCGTGCTGGACTGCGGCCGATAGCGCGATCGGTACGGCGCGATCGGGTAGCGCTGCGGCAATTCGACCAGAAACGTATCGACGCGCTTGATTCTCATGCTGCTTAACCTAGATGTACGCTACGCCCCGAGCATCGCTATTCAGTCCGCTCGGGCGAGAAACCTAGCCAGCCGATCAAAACCCTCTTCCAAGCTGGCCATGCTGGCTGCAAACGAAAGCCGCACATAACCCTCTGCGCCAAAGGCTGAGCCCATCACCGTGGCCACCTGCTCCTGCGCCAATAGGGCCAGGCACCACTGCTGCGAGTTCTCCACCCGTTCGCCCGCATAGCTGCGGCCGAGGTATGCCCGAATGTTCATGAACGCATAGAACGCTCCGGCCATTTGCGAACACCCGATGCGCGGCAAGCTCGCAATGCGGCTGCGCACGTACTCGCGGCGCTTGGAGAACTCTGCACGCATCTGCACCACGCACTCCTGTGGCCCTTCGATCGCCGCCAACGCCGCATACTGGCTGACGCTGCAAGGATTGCTCGTCTCTTGGCTTTGCAGCCCGTCGATCGCCTGCGCCACGTTGCGCGGCGAGATGCTCCACCCGATCCGCCACCCCGTCATGGCGTATGCCTTGCTGCATCCGTTCACCACCACCGTACGCTCCCACAACCCCGGACGCACCGTGGGAAAGCTGGTAAACCGGTACGGTTCGTACACGAGATGCTCGTAAATCTCGTCGCTCAGCACAAGCAGATCGTGCTCCAGCACGACGTCTGCCAGGGCCCCCAACTCCTCTCGCGAGTAAACCGTGCCGGTGGGATTAGATGGGGAGCATAGCAGCAATAGCCTGCTCCGCGGCGTGATTGCGGCGCGCAAGGCAGCAGGCGTGAGCTTGAAATCGTCCTCCTCGCGCGTAGGCACAATCACCGGTTGCGCGCCCGTGAGCTTTACAAGCTCTGCATAGCTCACCCAGTAGGGTGCCGCAAGAATCACCTCATCGCCCGGGTTGCACAGGCACGTGAACACATTGTGCAGCGCATGCTTGGCACCGTTCGAGACGACCACCTGGTGCGGCGCGCATTGCAGCCCATGCTGCTCTTGGTACCGCCGCGCCACCGCTGCTCGCAGCTCGGGGATGCCGGCCGAAGGGGTGTAATGCGTATGCCCGGCCTGTATGGCCCGCCAGGCCGCCTCGCAAATGTGTGCCGGCGTGGCAAAGTCCGGCTCTCCCAACGTGAAGTCGAGCACCTGTTTGCCAGCCGCCTTGAGTTCCTTGGCCTTGGCCGCCATGGCCAGTGTGGCCGAAGGCTCGAGTGCCTGGACAATGCGCGAAATGGTTGGGGGCATGGGCGAAATCTCCAAACACCATCGGCCCGCGGGCGGCTCAAGCTGGCAGTCTGCGGGCAGAGTGCTGAGCTAAACTCGGCTGGTCTGAGCTGGGCGGATCTGCACGGGACGGAGCTGCGCAGGGTGTACGGCCTGCGAGGCCTGGTTTGAAGTGGGCTGGTTTGCAACGGACCGGCAAGCGAGGTGCCATGATACGCCGGGTGTGCCATTCTTTCCAGGCAGGCGGGAGTCTGGTAGCCGCACGCGCCGAAGGCGAACGCGCCAGAGTGCGGCCGATGCAGACCTCGCTGCGTTCGGCTTCAGCCGGGGAGCGTTGTGTGGCGAACCTTGCAAGCTCCGACGTCTCTATCCGCACCTTCGCGAGCTATGGTTCGGCTCCGCCTTCCGACGCCAGACGGCGGAAGTACTGCTCGATCGCATCGCGATAGTGTGCGGGGAAATCCTTGCCGATCTGCTGGAGTGCACGTTCGCGTTCCTTGGGCGGCAGGTCGCCCCAGCCGGTGCGGTGCCCCACGTCGCGCCGATCTACGTCTCCTGGCCGCTTGTACTCGCGCAGGCGGCTGTCTCGCATGGGCTGCGTGGGCCGCGAACCACTGCCCTGTCCGCCCGACTGCTGCTGTTGTTGCTGTTGCTGCTGGCGCTCAAGCTCTTCGATCAGCTTGTCGAGCTTGGCGATTACGTCGTCTTCCAGCTTGCGCACGCGGCTGCCAGCGTGCCCTAGCCACAAGCGGCGGCGGATGTCGTCCATCATCCGAGAAATCTCGTCCAACGAATCTCCGCGAAGCTGCTCGAGGTCGGCCTGCATCAGGCCCGCCAAGGCCCTGTAGCGTTGGGGGAGGTCCGCCACGTCGCGGAGAAGTTGTGCAAGGGCCGTCAGACCGGCCTCCTTGTGCAACAGGCGATGGTGCACCACGGCCTGGTAGAACAGCAGTGCGGCGGGATCGACCACGTCGGCCGGGGCGAGGTTCTGGAGCTGCTCAAGTGCGTCGTCATACAAATGTTCGTGCACGAGCCAGCGGCCGTAGTAGAGGCGCAGGTTGTTGCGGGCGAACGGGTCCAGCTCGTCGTGCTTCAGCCATTCTTGGGGTGCGAGGGGGCCAAGTGGGCGTGGACGCTGGCAGGTTCGCACCATGGCCGCCATGCGTTCGTCTCCCAGGGCGAGGGTGGCGGCCAGCCGGTTGAGCGTGTCGCGTCCGTCTAGCATGGCCTGCGGGCTCCAGAGGGCCGCGGCCTGATCGAGGATCTCGGAGGGAGCTTGCCGAGCTTGTAGCCAGGCAATGGCCTGGTCTCGCACTATGTCTGGCGGCGTGGCGCGGAACGTAGGCTGGCCTGCCAGGCCTGCGCCGGGCAGCGCCTCCTCGGCTGCCTGCGCTGGCCATAACGCGCTAACCATGACGAGAGAGCAGCACACCACGCTTGGCAGCACGAGCGCACAGCGGTTACTGCGCGGGCGTCCGGCCCGTGCGGATGGTGTTGCCGCCCGGGCGAGGACGGGCGTGTTCGCGATGCGTTTCATTGGTTCCTCCCCACGGCAATGTCTCGCGTGGCTTTGTAGACGCGTGCTTCGCGCTCCGCGAGGCGTTGGAGCGCCTCGATCAGTTCGGGCTTATCAGCTTGGCCGATCTCGTCGCTTTGTACAAGCTTCTGGTATCGCTTGGTACGATTGTTGATGCGCATTTGCAGCGAGCGGATCATCCGCAGCTCGGCCAGTACGTCGATCAGCGGCGGATCAGACGGCTCTGTGGACTGTTGATCCTGAGGCTGCTGCTGTTGCTGCTCCAGCTCGTCCTGGGCGCGCTCCAGGGCGGCGATCATCTCTTCTAGCGCCGCAATGATGTCTTCTTCGATCGATTGCGTCAGCTCATCCACTTTGGCCTCGGCCAGCCGGTCGGCTACCTGCTTCATGTCTTCGCGCACCTGTTCGACCGCCTCGGGCATGGCCACGGCCGAGCCTTCTTCGCGCAGCAGCAACAAGGCGGCGTCGGCCTCGACCACGATCTGTGTTTCCTGCCGGCTGAGGCGGCCAGCCTCGATGCCGTGGGCACGGTCGCGGTCTTCGGGGTCGATTTGGTCCAGGCGGCGCGTGCCTTCGTAGACCAAAAGCTGCATTTCGAGCATTTTGCGAAAACGGGCTTCGAGCATGGCCAGCACGCGTTTGAGTTCTTCTTCTCGAAGCTGCCGCAAGATGGCCTCCAGCTCTGCCTTGGCCTTTTCTAATTCGCGGAGCGCCTCTTCTTGGTCTTCGATGGCACCCTCGCGGCGTGCCTGTTCAAGCTTGCGGCGGGCCTGCTCCATTCGCTCCTGTGCACGTTGCACGCGCTGAGCGGCAGAGGGCTGCTGGTTCTGCTCAGATGGCTGGCCTTCGCCCTCCTGGCCGTCGTCCTGCTGCCCTTGCCCCTGCTGGCCCTGGCCCTGCTGACCCTGGCCCTGCTGACCTTCGCCCTGTTGGCCTTCACCCTGCTGGCCTTCACCCTGCTGGCCCTGGCCCTGCTGGCCCTGGCCCTGTTGACCCTGGCCCTGTTGACCCTGGCCCTGCTGACCTTCGCCCTGCTGACCTTGGGCCTGTTGACCTTCGCCCTGTTGACCTTGGGCCTTCTGGTCATCGCTCTGTGGGCCATCCCCTTGCCGTGCATCTCCCTGGTTGTCGTCGCTGTCTTGCGACTCGTCGCGAGGCGCGTCCTCTTGCTGGCCATCGCCCTGGCCCGGGCCGTCGCGCCCCTGGTTTTGCGGGCTCATATCCTTGGCCAGCCTGCGTGCCTCGTCTGCCAGGCGGCCCTGTGCGGGTGCGAGGGGTTGGGTGTCCTCTGCGCGGGAGGTCTGGCCGCGCAAAGCCGATTGTTTATTGATCAGTTCCTTGATTCGGCGGATCTGCTCCTTGATGCGTTCTCTTTCGTCCTTGATGCGGTTGCTGCGTTCTTCGCTCAGCAGCAGCTCGAGGATGGCGAGCAGGTCGCCTTCGACCTTGTCTTGCGCTTTGAGGGCCTCGGCCAGGCTTTCGGAGCGCAGAAGTTGAGAAAGATCTTCGAGCTGCTGGGCAATGAGGGTCTGCTTGCTCTGGGCCGCTGCTTTGCGCAGCAGGGCGGCACGATGGGGGTCAGTGGCGGCAGAAAGCTCGGCCAGCCGCTGCATGATCTCTTCAACGCGGCGGTACTTGGCGGCCAGGCGCGCCTGCTGCTGGGCCAGGTCGTCCGCGGTGGGAGAAGCAGATGCCGCACCGTTTGGGGACGAGGAGGCCCCGTCCTCCGGCTTGACCGGGTCCGAGGGTAGGTCGGAACCCTCGTCCCGTGTCGCTCCCTGCTGGACCGGTACCTCTTGCCCTCGGGAAGGCGCAACAGCAAGCCACGCTGCAACCGGCCAGAGCAACAGGATGCCTAAGCATGCCAGCCCGCGGCGGGGCAAATGCAGCCAACGCAGTGGGGCACATGCGCGAGTCATTCTTCGTCCTCCTCGTCGCCTTCTTCGTCGTCCCCTTTTTCGTCGTCTAACAGGCCGCGAATGGTCTGTGCCCGGACCGTGCGGGTCATCTCTTCCAGTGCTTCCTGCTCGGCCAGCACCGACCGGACCAGGTCCACCAACTCGTTGAAGCTCTCCAGCTCGAGCATTTTATCTCGCACGCGGAGCATCTCGACCAGGATGGCATCGAGCTGGGCGACCGCGCGGCTCTGCGCTCTTGCGCCCCTGTCTCCGTCTGCCAGCACACTTTGCAGCGTGGCCAGGCGGCGTTGGAGTTCCGGGAACATCTGCTGGGCAATACGGCGTAGCGGAGCCGCAATCTGGTCCTCGAGCCTGCTTCTTAGTTCCTCAGTATCCAGGCGATTGTTCACTAGTTCTGCTTGGATTTCTTCAAAGGCGGCGGCCAAGCCCGCGGTTTCTGCGGCATTTTTCTCGCTGTCTTGGCGGGTGCGTTGGACGCGCAGCGACCGCCGCAGCAGCAGGCGTTCCGGCGAACGCGTTTGGGGATCCTCGGGCGGGTCGTCCGGTTCGTTGCCGGGAGCGGGCTGCCGGCGGTTCGATTGGGGGGACCGGCTGGCAGAGGGGTCATCCGGCTGCGCGGCTTCGTTTGCCTGCTGGGGAGAGTCTTCGGCGGCTGGCGCAGACTCAAACTCCATGGCGGCCAGTGCATCGCGGCTGGCTGTGACTTCTTCGATGATGGCCTCGAACCGCTGACGGAGGTTCAGCTCGCGGGCTTCGAGCATGGCGCGAAGCTTTTCGGGCGTGACCACGTCGAGAAGGAAGCGTTCTCCGCGGGCCACGTTGGGGCCTTGCTGGTCGCGGGCTGCGATCTGGGGCAGGTGGCGGTTGTCGATGGCTTTGAGGGCAACTGCAAGCTGCTGGCCGGGCGTGAGTTTCAGGGGCTCGACTTCCCATGCCGTGTCGATTGCCAAGTTGGTGCGTGCGGGGGAGCGAGTGGGCAGGGGGTGGTCTGCTGGGGGCTGCTGGGCAAGCGCATATTCGACGGCCAGGGAGGCGATGCCGTAATCGTCTTCCACCGTACCCTGCCAGGGGAGCCGGGCTTGCGGCGTGATAGCTGTTCCGATTCCCTGCAAGCGTGCGCGAACGGTCGGCGCCTCGTCCGGCTGGGCGACGAGTTTGAGCCGCACTGGTTGATTGCCGTTGTCGATGCTGTCTGTATCGAGCAGGGTGAAGTTCAGCACGGTGTCAGCTTGCAAGCTCCCCAGAGAGAGGGAGAAGCGGCGGGGATCGGCTTGGTTGATTTTGGGCCGGCGCGTGGTGGGGGAGCGGCCTTCGCAAAGCAGATCCACGGTGGCGCGCACGAGGTCTTTGTTCGACCATGCGGCCAGTACGATCTGCGTCCCCAGCGGGAGCTGTACGGTGCCGGTGACCCGCAGAACGGCGGGCGGACGTCGCACGTACTTCGGAAAGGTGCACCGCAGCTCGAGCCGTGTGATCGTGGGGCTATCGACCACGCGAATGCGCAGGTCGCGCAGCCGCGCGTCGCCTCCCAGCACCTCGAAGGTACGGTCCGAAAGCACGCTCTCGAACGTGTAGCGGTACTCTTGGTAACGGTCGCGGCCGGGCTGTGCATTGCCCTCTCGGGTCATCGTTTCGCGGCCGCGAGCGCCTTCTGCGGTGCGGTAGCGTATGTACACCACTTGCGGCACCGTGCCCGATGTATCGGCGCGCACCGTGATCGGCAGGTCGCTGCCCCGGGCAATAACCGCCTCGTTGTTGGAGAAGCCTTCGATCGATAGCTTCGTATCCCGGGGCCAGGGGGCGCTGGTAAGCGTTGCCAGCCGCCTCACCCCGAACAAGAACTGCTGTGGGGCAAGCACGCCGTACGCGATCACCGTAAGCAGCAGCCCGGCGGCGGCGAACACGCAACGCCCCAGCCGCCGCTTGTTGAAGAGCGTCTCCAGCTTCAATTGCGCGGCGGTCTGTGCGGCCTTGCGGGCCGTGTGCGCGAACATCTCTTGCGTTAGCGGCTCTAGTACCGCACCGCGCGTTGCCAGCTCTACCGTGGTGATCAGACTTTCTTGCAGCTCGCCGTGGTACCGTTCGAGCAGCAGGGCCAGGCTTTCATCGGTAAGCGGGACAAAGGCACGCCTCAAGACATACCACCAGAACGACAGGGCAACGGCTACAAGGCACACGGAGGCCAAGAATCTCAACACCACCGGCGGCGGCTCCTGCCACCAATCGAGCCCATGCAGCAGCCAGAAGCAGCCAATGGCCACGGCTAGGGCGATGCAAATCCCCTCCGCCCAAATGTAGCGCCGTATGCGGCTCCGCAGCCGACGCAGCAGCTCGCAGATCTCAGGGGCTAGGCGGGGTGTCGCTTCGCTAACGGCCATCTCGACAACGCTTCGCATTCAGGCCAGGCGTACCAGGCGGCGCAACAGCCACTCAAAGCTGAGCAACCCGCAAATCAACGCCAACATGTAAACGTTATCCCAAAGCGGCACCGGCGGCGCCGACAGCGTGACCGTACGGCTGCGGTCTCGCAATTGCTCGGCCAGGGGCGGTACGCCCTCGGCACCTCGCACGGCCGCCTGCGGAGAGAGGTAGTACACCCCTCCGGTGCGCACGGCCAACTCTCGCAACAGCGCATGGTTGCGCTGCACGCTCTCTCGCTCCAGATCCGGCAGGCGCACCTGAATCCGCCGCCCGAGCCGCTCTCCATCGCTTTCGGGCACCGGCAGCTCCAACCGATAGGTGCCCTCCTGGCGCACGTGGAAGCTGCCGCGGTATGCGCCAGGGCGAGCTGCATCGGCCTGGAGCCGCACGCGCTGCAAGGTGCCGTCTGGAGACAGCACCTCCAACTCCACAGCCTCGGCCGTGAGAGGCTCCAATCGAGCATTGGTGAGCTGGGCCCTCACTTCCACCGTGCTACCCAAGAGATAGCGGTCTCGCTCGACCAGCAACACGCCGCGGCTGGAGCCGCGTAGCAATCGGCCCTGGGAGACATAACGGATCAGCCGCGTATAGAACCGTTCAAAGTGTGCTTCAGACAGAGAACGCAGGCGCCACAACTCGCCGCTGCCCAGGTAAAAGACGCGGCCTGCGCCATAGAACTGCCCGGCCATGTACACTACCTTCTCGCCGCCGGAGCCCGCTCCGGGGTCGGAGACACGGGCGAACACAGCGGCCCCGGGCTTGGGTCCGCGCACGCTGTAATAGCCGTAGATGCCGGGGAAGGTTTCCCACACCGCCTGGCTGGCGGGCAAACTGTCTGCCAGCCAGAGGAACTCGGCTTCCAGGCCCTCGCGCGTCCACTCCAGGGGCCACGGTTCGCGCGAGCCGTAGCGGGCATCGTCCAACAGCGCGAACCGCTGGTGGAACTCCACCGGGTAGAGCGAGCGCAGGCGTGCCAGGTCTGGCCGTTCGCGCGGGGAGAGCTGCACCCACGCATCCGTGCATACAGGTCCGGCGATAAGGATCAACCCCCCTGCTTGGTCCCCTACCCAAGTTTCGAGAAGCTGAATCTGGACGGAGTCCAGCTCGCGCCAATCTGGGTCGAAGGCCACCAGGCAGTCGTAGGCGAACATCTCCTCTCGCGACGAGGGGAACTCTTCCAGCACCCGATGTGCGTCTTGAGAGATTCCCTGACTGCCGGTTTGCAGCAGTACGTCGACGAGCACGTCTTTGTCTCTCCGCAGTTGGTTGCGGAGAAACTGATACTCGCGCGAGGCTGCGCCGGCGAACAACAGCACGCGAGATTGGCGGTCGACGACTTCAACGTCGGCTTCTTGGCGGTTGTCCGTGGGATTGCTGTCTTCGACCGGAGCCGTTACGCGAGCCGCCAGCGTGCGCCGCCCTGTCTGGGAGGGAACAAGTTCGAATCGGACCGGCAGCACCTCGCCGTCAGCGCCCAGCAGCACCTGCTGGCTCGACTCCAACTGTTCCTCGGCTGCCGGGGCAGCGGCGGGCCGCGAGAGCAGCTCGAGCGTAACCATTCGGCCAGCCATGCCCTGTGCCTGCACGAACACGGTCACGGCATATTGGTCACCCGGGTAGGCCCGCGCGGGCGCAGCCAAATCGCTGATGCGCACGTTGGCCGGCGGGCGGTCGCTCCCCAGGCCCACGGTGTAGATCGGTACGCCGGCGCGTGCGGCTTGCTGCGCTGCCGCCAGGGGGTCAAGGCCCGCGTTGTGCTGGCCATCTGTAAACACCACGATGCCGGCTAGGGGCTGGTGCCGCTCTTCGTCCAACAGGCGTTTGAGCGCCGGGCCCAAGCGGGTTTCGCGGCCCTCAGGAGAGAGGTCGCGCTCCCAGGCAATGGCGGGCTCGTCCGGCGTAGCACCCGTTGCCGTATCGAGCGACGCGTCTGTGCCAGACTGTTGCACACTTGCGGGCAACTTGCGCCATGTGCCCAGGCGGACCAGATCTTCATCGAAGCGGGCCAAGATCACGTCGTGCTTCCGGCGCAGCTCGGCCAGTAGCGGGCTGCGCTGCAAGATAGAAGAGACTTGTTCGGCCCGCGTAGGCTCGGCTGGCACGCCGCTGGCATCCTGATCCACCAGGCCCATGCTCAAGCTCGTATCGACCAGCAGTGCAGCTCGGGAGGTGATCACCTGGTCCTGCTCCATGCGCCACTGCGGCTGCAAGTAGATCAGCAACAGACCCGCAAAGGCGAGCACGCGCAGGGCTGTAAGCAGCATGGCAAGGGCGGGATGCAGCTCGACCGCGTCTTTGCGGTACATGTAGACCACAAACGCGGTGACGAGCAGCATGCCTCCAAGCGGCAGGACCCAGTCTGCGGCAGTCTGGATTCGGCCCCATTCGAACACGGCGCGTGCCGCCTCCGCCGCCGCGCCAGCGGGCGCAGCGCTGTGTTGCGCAGCAGACTCGTTGGCGGCGGCAAACAAGAACGTGCCTTCCATCAGCGCGTGGCCTCCGCGGCTGGGGGATGATAACTGGCCACATATGCCAGCAGTTGCTCGCCAATGAGCACGGCGACCAGCGCGTACAGCAGCCACTGGCTCAGCTCCGAGCCGGTGGGATCCTGGTGCGCCAGCCGGAATTCCGACGCCGGGCGGTAATCGAATCTCACTCCCGGCAGCCGCTCGGCCAGCTCGCGGCCCTGTAGCGTGGCCAGGTCTCCTTCTGCCGGATCGACGTTCACGGCAAAGTACCGGTACTCTTCGGCGCCACCCGTGGTCGTCAGCCGTACCTCGTAGATGCCGCTCGCCTCTGTATCAGCGAACTCAAATTGAAGTTCTCCCCTCGGCCCGGGACGCTTGCGATCCGAGGCAGCCGACGCTTGACTATCGCCTTGCGTCTCGGCTCTGCCCGCCGATACGCCGGCAGAGTTCGCCTCGGCACCCGGCGCCGCCCCTTGCGGGGAGGGAGGCAGGGCATCGATGCCGGTTACGCTCTCTGGCCCTCCTCCAGGCGGCAATAGTTGCACGCGTGGCTGATAGCGGGCAGCGTCCAGTCCGGCTAGGCGCAGGGGCGAACCCACCAGCAGTTCTTCCCGCTCCGCAGGCATGCCCAAATAGGCTTGCAGCTCCAGCGCCAGCACCACAAAGCTCGGGTTGCGGCCCCAGTTGTTCCAATCCGGAGAGGCAGTGGTAAGTACAGCCACCACACGGCCTTTGCCGTACGCTTGTTCGACGATCAACGGATCGCCATTGCGGACGCGTGCCAACACCCGCACCGAAGATTGCGCAGGCGGCACCCAGTCTCGCCGCGTCTTGAAATACCGCTCGATGATCACACTGGAGAGAAACGTGTTCCGCTCCCCCGCGAAGATGCGAAAAAGTGGATGGTCGGAGACGGCCACGTCTGGGCTGCGTTCCAAGCGATCGACCACCAGCGGCGTACTGCCCACCAGGGGGAGCGGAAGCCAGCCCTTGCCCTCTTGATACAGTTGCTCGTTGCAGAACTCGGCACGGGTGCGGTCTCCCACAAAGAAGGCCAGGCCGCCGCCGCTATGCACGTACTTCTCGAGGGCCTGAAGGGCCGCCTCGTCCAGCCGGTCGATATTCAACAAGTAGATCGCGCGGTAACGCTCCAGCGGCTGGCGGTTCAGAAAGGCCGGGCCCTCCACCAGAGGATCCACGCCCGTCTTCACCGGACCGCCAGGCGCGAGCGCGGTTGCCAGGAACCTGGCTTGGAGCGCCTCCGGGTCGCTGTCGATCAGCAGAACAGGCACAGAGAGCGGTAGGTCGAGCAAGGCATAGCGGGTATTGTCGGCCGGCACGCCGTCGGCGGGCAGAGAAACCTTCACCACGTGCTCGCCCGCGGTGGCAAAGAAGGCGGGGAAACGCCGGGTGACCGACTCGCCCGGCTCGATATCTCCAAGCTCCACGGCGGGCCGCTCGATGTTGTCTTCTTCGACCAGCACGCTTACGCCGCTGGTCCGCTCGCTGCTGAAGTTCTTGACTGTCACTTCCATCAGCAAGGGTACGCCGGCGGCCAAGATCCCAGGCTGGGGTGCAAGACGGGTCACCGCCAGGTTGCCGTGTGCCGCATCGACACAATGCACAAAGTGCAAGTGCACACCCGCCTGTTGGAGCCGCTCAAGCGTGCGTGCCAGTTCGCCCGGCTCCTCCCACTGCGCAGCGCGAAAGTCTGATACCACGTACACGGCGCGCTGGTCGCCGGCGCTATCGCCCAGAAGCTGCTCGATGGCCCGCAACGCCGGGCCCGGCTGAGCTGCACGCAGCGACGGCTGCAAATCTTCCAGCAGCGCCGCCACCCGCTGGCCAAAGGCCCGGTCGACGCCCTCGGCCAGCAGATCGGGTTCGGTGCGGCCTCCTGGCCGGCCGCAGCGAGAGAACCGCAGTAACGTGAACACCTGCGGTGCCGGTTGCAAGGCTGCCTGCTCAGCCAGCCGCCGTACGACCCGGCGTGCTTCGTCAAACGCGCTGGTATCGGCCCAGCGGTCTTGCATCGAGTAGCTATCGTCCAAGAGGACCAGGTGGTGGGTGCGGCCGGCGCCGAACAGACCCGCTAGGCGGCTGCGCACTTGAGGCCGCGCCACAATCAGCACCACGGCCGCCACGGCCGCCAGGCGCAGCAACAGCAACAACAGCTCTCGCAGCCGGATCCAGCGCGTATTCTTCTTCATGCTGGCCAGCAAGAACTCCATGGCGGCCCAGCTCACCCGGCGGTGGCGCAGCAGATTGATCAGGTGGATCAACACCGGGATCGCCAGGGCCGCCAGGCCCCACAAGAGCGTGCTGTTGATAAAGGTGAGCGCCGAGTTCACGATCGCCTTGGCAGCCTAAGGTCCCCAGAAAGTTCCGTGCACGTCTTTGCCGCTAGTTGCGATGCAGGCTGCCCATGCGGTGGGAAAGGAAACTGGCCAACGCCGCATCCAGCGGCTCGCTGGTGCGCACCAGCTTGTAGTCCACCACGAGCCGCGCACAGCCGCGCCGCACCTCGTCCAAGTAGGCGTGCAGGGCCTCGAGATAGCCGGCCCGCAGGGCACGCGGGTTCACGTTCAACCGCTCTAGACCTTCAAGGGCCTCAAAACGCGTGGGCCCGCTGAAGCGGAAGTCCAGCTCGTCATCGTCCAGCACGTGGAGCACTAACACGTCGTGCCCCCTGCTGCGCAGCAGCTTGAGCCCCTTGAACAACCCGTCGCGCTCGGCCAGCAGGTCGGAGACCAACACGAACATGCCGCGGCGGGGAAAAGCTTGGACCGCCTGCCGGAGAATCCGGCCCAGATCGGTCTTCTGGGCCGGTTCGTCCGCGGCGAGGGCCGCCACCAGCGCTTGCAAGTGGTTGCGCCGGCTAGAAAACGCCACGGTGCTGCGCACCTGTTCATCGAAGGCCATCAAGCCCACGGAGTCTTGCTGCCGCAGCAGCAGGTACGCGAGGCTGACGGCCACGGTGCAGGCGTACTCGTACTTGCTCCACGGGTTGGCGCCGTAGCGCATGCTGTTCGAGACGTCCACAAGCAGCAGGCATCGGAGGTTCGTCTCTTCTTCGTATTGTTTGAGGTAGTAGCGGTCGTGCTTGGCCCAGACCTTCCAGTCGATGCGGCGCAAGTCGTCTCCGTGTGCATACTCGCGGTGCTGGGCAAACTCGATCGACTGGCCCAGGTACGGGCTGCGGTGCATGCCTGAGAGGAATCCCTCGACGACGTAGCGGGCGCGCAGCTCCAGCCGGCTGATGCGGTTGAGCGCCTCGGGATGCAAAAAGCGCTGAGCGGCTGGCATGGCTTACCCCGCAGCCGCCAGCGGTGCGCCGGGGGAGGCGAACATAGCCGCAAACCGCGGGTCGCGCGCCAGTTCATCTTCCTTGCTGGGGGTTTCCGCCACCAGGCGTTCGATCACCTGATCGGGCGTAATGCCCTCGCTCTCGGCAGCGAAATTCACCACCAGTCGGTGCCGCAGCACGGGGCGGGCCAGCGCCTGCACGTCGTCTGTGGTTACGTGCGTGCGTCCGTGCAATAGGGCGCGGGCCTTGCCGCCCAAGATCAGATTCTGCACCGCCCGCGGCCCGGCACCCCAGTTGAGCTGGTCGCGGATGAACTCCGGCACGCCCGCTTCTCCGGCACGCGTCTGCCGCACCAGCGCCAGTGCGTAGCGGATCACGTGGTCCGAGGCCGGTACCTGACGGACCACCTGCTGGAGATGCAAGATCTCTTCTCCAGAAAGCACCGGCACGATCTGGTCCTCCAACAGCCCGGTCGTGCGGCGTGCAATCTCGAATTCCTCCTGGAAACTGGGATACCGCACAAACACCTTGAACATGAAACGGTCTTGCTGGGCCTCGGGGAGCGGGTAGGTGCCCTCCTGCTCGATCGGGTTCTGCGTGGCCAGCACGAAGAACGGATCGGGCAACTTGTGCCGCACGCCGCCGGCCGTGATCTGCCGCTCTTGCATGGCCTCCAACAGCGCGGCCTGCGTCTTGGGGGGGGTACGGTTGATTTCGTCGGCCAGGATCACGTTGGCGAACAGCGGGCCCTCGAGAAAGCGGAACTCGCGTGCCCCCGTGCTGCGGTTCTCCTGGATGACCTCGGTGCCTGTGATGTCTGCTGGCATCAGATCGGGCGTGAACTGGATACGAGAGAACGTGAGATTCAGCGTGCGGGCCAGGGTGCTGATCATGAGCGTCTTGGCCAGGCCGGGCACCCCTTCGAGCAGGCAGTGGCCGCGCGAGAAAAGCGAGATCAGCAGCTCTTCGATCACCTCGTTTTGGCCCACGATCACCTGGGCAAGCTGGCTGAGGATGCGTTCGCGCGCCTCTCCCAGTTTATGAATGGCAGAGGCTTCGGCCGGCTGCGGCACATTGTTCATGTAAGACGTCCTCGGGGTTAACGCTGATAGATAGGAAGCGTGGCCTTATCGAGCTGCAAGATCGTCAAGTTGACGGACGTGGTATAGACCGGCCCGATGTATCCCTGCGACCAGGAGCCATTGGGGCTGGCCTCGCTGATGATGCGCGCGTAGATCTTCTTACGATACTCTTCCCACACCTGGCCGCCCTCGCGGTAGCAGACCTGGGCGTAGTAGTAGTGGGCGTAATGCCAGTGGCCGAAGCCCTCGTTCTGAATGTTGTCGAGGTTGGCGCGGCAGTACTGCATCAGCTTGGGCACGTACTTGTCGTCGTACTCGCCGGCGTTGAAGAGGCAAGCGATGGCGGCGGCCGTAATGGCAGGCCGCCCCCCGCCCCCCTGGGAACTGTACTGCACGCCGCCGTCGTCGAGCGTGCAACGGCGGATGTACGCTACCGCCCGCTCGATGATCTCCTTGGGCACTGCAATCCCAGCATTGCGGCAGCCCCGTAGGCCCTGCACTTGCGTGATGGTGGTGGAGCCTTCGTCGAAGCCGTGGCCGTCGCGGGCGCTCACGTAGCCCCAGCCTCCGGCGGCCGTCTGCGCCTCGCCCGTGAACTGCACGGCCCGTGTCAGCACGTTCACGAGCGTCTCACGGCGCTCCATGTCCTCCTCTTCGCCCAGCACCTGCGAGAGGAAGAGCATCGAGTAGCCGTGGCCGTACGTATAGTGGTCGTCCCGTGCGGGGTCTCCGATCAGACCGTTAGCGCGGCTGCGACTGACGAGGTAATCGACGGCTTTGCGCAGGTTGGGGGCATACTTGCCTTGCGTGGTCGTGGAGCCTTCGCACAGCATGGCCATGCCGGCCAGGGCCGTCATGGCGGTGGGGTAGCGGCCCTCGTTGGCAGACCAGTGTCCCAGCCGAGACTGCGTGTTTGCCAACCAGTCTAGACCGCGAGCTACGACGCGCTCCAGCTTCTCGTCTCGCAGCGGTGGCTGCGCCATGGCCGGCAGTATGAACACCAGCAGCAGGCTTACGGCACACCATGCGGCCGCGGCTCGGCTCGCGCCCACCGCCAGCGGGCTGGCCGCCCTCAGCCTCGTTACGTTCGACCGCACCGAGCTACGGTTCATCGTCCGCCTCGTCGTCGAACTCGTCTTCATCCGAGTCGTCTTCATCCGAGTCGTCTTCGTCCCAGTCGTCTTCATCCGACTCGTCTTCGTCCCAGTCGTCTTCGTCGGATTCGTCTTCGTCCGACTCGTCCACATCGGACTCGTCGGCATCAGCATCCTCGCTGGCCCTTGGGTCCATCGACTTCTGCTCGTTGCGGCCCTGGCCGGGCGCTGGTTCTCTCTCAGTTGCCGCGCCCTGGCCCGGCGCATCCGCGTCGGCAGCCGGCCAGGGTTCGTCTGTGAAGGTGAGCACGGTCGAAGCTCGAAGCGTGCGCACCGTCACGCGGCCGGCCTCCGGATCGCCCACGCACTCGACCGACTGCAACTGGCCAGCGGTTTGCTGTTCGTAGACAAATCTTCCCGTACGCTTGTCCAGGCAGGTGGCGATCCCAGAAGGCTGCTGCCGGCCGTTCACCTGCTCCCACACGCTGGTGGCAAACACCAGCACGGGCAGGCCGGCGGGCTGGGTGAGCAGCATCCCCTGGTTCTTAACGTGGGCTACCCAGCTTGCGGCGCGGATCTGCTCGTTCGGCCTACGCTCAAAGCCGTACACGCGGCCGTTGAGCAGCGGGATTCCCCACGCCTGGTAGGGCACGGGTTGAAACGTCTTGTTGTTTTGATTCTGCGGGGCATGGTTCAGCAACAATAGGTCGTGCGTCGGGCTGCGGAGCACGAACAGGTCGATGAGGTTGGGACCGGCCTCGACCTCGGCATCGACCAGCACCTGCCCCGTTGCCGCGTCGAGCAGCACGAATCGCCGGCCCTGCTCCAGCACGCCCACCGCCTGGTCCTCGACTGCCCACACCCGGCTGTTGGCGTGGAACTGGCGCTCCCACACATGCTGACCCGTCCAGGCATCGGTGCGGCGTAGCACCCAGCGGCCCTCGTTGGTCCAGGTGACCAACTCGCGCCCCTGCACGATCGAGCGGCTCTCAGGTGCGGGCAAAGACCGCCGCGCCAGCTCTCGGCCATCAAGAGCATCCAGCACCACGGTTTCGCCGCCGCCCGGCGGGGTGACGAATACCAGGCCCCTATCTCCGATGATCTCAGAACCGGCCGGTAGGTCGCTGCGCTGCCAGAGCGTTTCTCCGCTCAGAGGATCCACGGCGATCACCTGCCGTGCGCGCTGGTAGCACACGTAATGCGGCGTGGCGGCGCCTGCGCTCCCCAGCGGCCTGCCCAGATTGTCTGTGATGATCATCCGCGGCAGCCGGCCCGCCACGTTCAGCATCCGTTGCTGGAAGCCGAACTGCCGCGCCGTGGCCAGAGTGTTGGCGTCTGCCAGGTCGTGCCGCCACACGACCCGCGGCCGCGGATCGCCCGGAACTCCCAGCGCGTCGATGGCCACCAGCTCCACGCCCAGCGACACCAGCAGCAAGTGCCCCGCCCCCTGAAGCTGTGTGAGCTGGTTGCCCAGGAAGATCATGTCGCTCCGGTCGCGCAGGCCCAAGCGCCAGCGCTCGCGGCCCTGCGAATCTCGAGCGACCAGCACGTGCTGGTTGTGTTCCAAGTAAACAGTGGAGTGCGCCAGGAACGAACTGCGTTCTCCACGCACTTCGACCGGGAAGAGGGGGAATGCAGACCCTTGTTGTCCCGGGCCGTCCTGCCGTTCCACCTTGCCTCGCGGGTACGGATCGCGGCCTGCCAAGACGGCGCGAAGGCGGTCGTTGGGAGCAAGTTCATCTAGGATTGCGCGGCCCGTGCGGCCTGGCAGGCATTCGAGATTTGCCAGGGGACCGGCCAGCCGTTTGCAAAAGCGTGCGGCTTCTTCAGCCCGTCCTGCGGCGTGCAGCAACAGTGCCAGTCGAGCCGTAGCGGCGCGGGCGGCCGGACCATCGGCTGCCAGATCGACCTGCTCTAGCAGGATCTCGGCCTCCAGCAGACGGCCGGCATCGGCTCGTCGCGCTGCAAGCGCCACACGCGCCTCATCCGCGGCCGGATGGAAGCCAAAATGCCGCACAAATCTCGCTAACGCGTCCGTCTCCGCAGCGGCCAGCGCGGCTGCCAGCCGCGCCTCGATGGCACGGTCGATCTGCTGCCGGGCCTGCTCGTCCGCCGCAACGCGCAACTCTGCCAACCGGGCCTGCACCCAGCGGTCCCGCCTCACCGACAGCGAGGCATCGATGCGCTCCAGCTCAGACGGGGCCGCGGTTACCTCGAGGAGCTTCAGATAGGTCTCGAACGCGGGCCAGAACTCGCCCGCCCGCTGCAAACCGAGGCCCACGACGCGAAGGTAACGCGTCTGCTCCTCGGGTTCTGTGGCCAGGCTTGCCAGTTCGGCCACCGCGCCGCGGTGCTGAGCGAAATCGCTGGCCAGGCCCTCCGTGAGAGCGTCCACGAGCAGGCCCCGCGTGTGCGGATCCGGACGTAGCGCGTAACTGCGGCGCAGGTGCTCTATCGCCTGGGCGTGCTGTCCTTCGTCGAGCAGCAATTCTCCCTGGCGGGCTAGGGCGGCTGGATCGTCCGGGTGTTCGGCCAGGTCCGCCGCCACCTGCCGCCGCAGGTCTTCGATCTGGAAGAAACACTCCAACGCCCGCGGTCCCTGCGAAATCACGGCGCCTTGGTAACAAACAAGGTTGCCAGGAACACTACCCGTGCGGCTGCGGGCTCGGGCGATAATCATCCCATCGCGCACGCGCACGGCAGCGACTTCGCCGGAGCTGAGCGGCAAGAAGTACAGCTCGCCGTTGAAGAAGCCCCGGCCGCTGGGCATCGCCCCGGATGGCAGCGGGACCGAATCGGGCGTCCAAACAGGCTCGCCCGTCGCCAGGTCCAGGGCGCGCAGCGAGGCCCTTCCCACGACCAACACGCGGCCCTCGTGGACGCAGCCGATGTACATGCCGTCGTCCCGTGGCCGCTTCCAGATCAGGCTGCCCTGCACCAGGTCGAGGCAGTGCAGCTCGTTGGATTCGGCCGGCGTCAGCAGCACTTTGCCTTCGGCCAGCGTGGCCGTCGCATCGACCCAGCGGTGGTTGGCCGTCATGTCTTCCAGCAGCATGCCGGCGGCACGGAGTTTCAAGGCAACCGCACGGCTGTAATCGGCATGCGCCTCTTGCGGGTACTGGTAGCCCCACAGCAGGCTGCGGGTAGTAAGGTCGACGCCGACCACGGCACCCACGGCGGTGGGACACACGAGCACGCCGTCTGCGTACGAAGGCGTGGCGCCGGTGTTGCGGCGCAACGGATCTTCGAGGATCGAGGTAGTGAGCGAAGCGAGCTGCTGGGTCCACTCGACGCTGCCTGTTTGAGCGTCGATGGCCGCCAGGCGGATCTCGCCCTTCATCTCGGCCAGCACGTAGAGGCGGCCTGCGAGGGGGAGGGGCGGTCCCAAGAAAAAGGCCCCGGCCAGGGGCAACCCGCCCTCCATGGGTTGGCTCCCCAGCTCCCACTTGAGCTTGCCCTCGGTGGCCAGCTCGTAAGCCGCCAGCCGGTTGTAGGGCTTGGGACCCGTCGGCTGCGCCAGCAGCCGGCCATTGGCCAGCACCATGCTCGTCTGCCCAGGCGAGAAGAAACTCACCCCCAGGTCTTCAACACAATATACGTTCTGCCCATCGCACGCCATCTGGCCATAGACCATATCTCGCCACAGGCGGTCTGCCAGCCACTGAGAGAGGGGGGGATTGTTGGCCCACAAGCTGCTGGGCGTGGCGCTATCGAGAAGCTGGCGCACCGACTCGTCCACGCCGCCGGCCCAGACGCGCTTGCCCGTACGAAAGTCGACGGCTTCCAGCCCGGTCAAACTCCTCATCAGTACCCAGCCTCCCACGGCCAAGGGCTGCAATGCGGGCAGGCTTGCCGCGCCCTGATCAGCATCAGCCTGCGCTAAGCGTGCCAGCTCTTCTTGGGCGAACGGGTCGTTCACGACCGGCACGGCCCAGCGGTGGTTCAGCAAGGGCATGCCGCCAGGACTTGCGGCATTGCGGGCTGGACTGCCGCGGAATAGCACCCAATTCTCTCGCGGCGCATCGAGCGGGATCGCCGCCGACGTACCCGCCACGCTTTCTAGCCAGGCGATGGCCTGCTCTGCTGCGTCGGGGCCGTCGGCCTCCGGCAGCACAGCGAGGGGCACACGCCGCCCAGCGATCGACAACGCACTCTCGGGCAATCGCTTGCGAAGATCGAGCAGCACCGCTGCCGCGCTCGCGGGCGCGCCAGCCCGCTGCCAGCATACCGCCAGCAAAAAGCTCAGGCTGGGGTCAAGACGCGACGCCGCGGGAGATTCTTGCAGCCGCTTTAGACACAACGCCGCGGCTAAGGGCTGACTGCGGTCCAGATTCGCCAGGGCCAGCAAGTAGGTGGCCTCGTAGCCGGCCTGCGTGTGGAAGTACTGGCGAGACACGTCGGCCAGCCCGGCCAGGTCGCCCGCAGCCGCCGCACGCTGCAACGCCTGGCGAGCCACGGCGCCGTACTCCAACTCGTATGCCTCCCGGCCCGCCGCAGGCATGCTGCCGATCAGCCGTTGGGCCTCTGCCTTCAAGCTTCTAAAGATGGGCTGGTCCTTGTCGGGTTGAAAGAAATGATCCTCCGACTGCGCGAGGATCTTGCCCAGAAACTTGACCGCCTCTGCAAACCGCTTCGCTTCAAGCAACTCTTGCGACCGCGTCAAGAGCTGCAACGTCTCCCGATCCGGGGGAAAGAACACGTTCTCTTGATAGACCTCTGCACCTGTGCCATCTGGCGCTTGGCGCAAAATGGCCCGTCGGCCACGCTGCCGGGCCAACATCATCTGCTGCATCATGCGGGCTCGCCGCAGCAGCCGCTGCTGGGCCTGCTGACGCGCAGGGGCATCCTGTGCTGGCTGATCTTGTGCCTGTTGATCGCCAGCCGCTCGGTCCTGTGCTGGCTGGTCGTGTGCTGGTTGATTCTGGGCATGCGCTGCGGCATTGTCGGCCGCGGCTTCTTGGTGCGTGCCGGGGTTGTCTACGGGCTGCCGCTGCGCTTGCCCCGCGTCGTCTGCCAGGCCAGGCCGGGCGAGCAGTAAACCCGCCGCAAGAGCGATCCCCAATCCAAGGGCACATAGCGACGTACGACGCAGCGCGGTTAGCATTACCATTCGAGAGACCTCGTCATCCTTAGTTAGTGCCGGCTGCACTTGGAAAGTTTAACCCCGGCCGGGCGGGGCGGGGGCAAAGGGGCGACGCATCCCAAACTGCCGCCGTAAGCCGTGATGAACCACAATCTTACATCACGCAGCCGCGCCAGGCAATCTTGTGGGGATGTACGGCACGTGAGCCAACGGCGAGGCGCGACACGTCGTTTTATGCCGGAGATATGGGCCACAGGGCGGCGCCATTGTTGGCGACGCAACGGCATTTCGATCCGCACGCCCAGTCTTGGGCCCCTGCCACTGGTACACCTTCGGGTAACCCCCCGCGCCGGTGCCCGGAGCCGGTTTCCCTTGGGCACCAGCAGCACCGCACAGCAGCCCGGTGGTTATTTGGCCCGGTGCCAGGCGGCAAAGTTCGACCAAAGCGGGCAAAAAGTTGGCCGAAATGGGTTGCGTTTTGTGCGCCGCGCAGTCTAATTTTCCCAGCATGTGGTCGGACCGTTCTCGAAATTTCCATTCACCCCGCAGGGAGAGCAACTGAGCCATGGCGAAAGCCGCTGCCCCCAAGAAGCCCCTTACCAAGAGTCAGATCTACACCAACATTGCCGAAGCCACGGGGCTGACGCGCAAGCAGGTCGCAGGCGTCTTCGAAGCCTTGACGGAAGAGATCCGCAAGAGCCTAAGCAGCCGCGGTCCAGGCGTCTTTCAGGTGCCGGGGCTGGTCAAGGTCGTCAAGAAGTTCGTGCCGGCGAAGAAGGCCCAGAAGAACGTACCCAACCCGTTCAAGCCGGGCGAGTTCATGGACAGGCCCGCCAAGCCGGCGCACCACAAGGTGAGGGTACGGCCGTTGAAGACCCTGAAGGACATGGTCAAGTAGTCGACCTGCTGGCGGCAGACTGCCAAAACAGAATCTGGCCGTGTGCAAGAAGCAGGGCCGGGCGATGCCGACTCGCCCGGCCCGCTTGCTACGGCGATGCGTGGCCGTGCCGCGCAACGATCAGACGACCGCGGCGGCGAACAGCACCGATGCCGCGCGGGAGCGTGCAGCGCGCGGGCGCGTGCGGGTCGGTGACCATGCGTACCAACCGTTCCCAGTGCCGCGCGTTCATGGCCCCTTCGGGCCATGAGAGCCTGCGCCACCCATGCAGCAAGGCCTCGCGCACAACGACTCTAGGCTCCGAGGCCAGCGCCCGGCAATCGAGGGAGAACCCAGCGTGTTCTTCCACCACGACCGCGCGCGCATACGCAGCGGCGCCCAGGGAGCGTGCAAGTTCAGCGAGCTGGGCCGCCTGCTCGCCTAGGCGTAGGAGTGCTTCGACCACGCGCGGGTTGAATTCGGCTTCGAGCGCTGGTAGGAGGCTGCGGCGTAGCCGATTGCGGGTGTAGGCGAGATCGACGTTTGATTCGTCGAGGCAGAACGCCTGGCCGCGCTGTGCAAGGTATTCGAGCACTTCTTGCCGGCGGAAGGGAAGCAAGGGCCGCACCAACGTGACGTTGCTGCCTAAGCAGCGGCTTTGGGGCATGCCTGCCAGGCCGGCAATTCCGGTGCCGCGCAGCAGGCGGTGCAAGATGGTTTCTGCTTGGTCGTCGGCCGTGTGTGCCACGGCTACGTAGGCGAGGTGGTTGGCATGGGCCGTTTCCAGCAGAAAGCGGTACCGTTCGCGGCGTAGCTGGGCCTCGGGCGGCCGAGGAGCGGTCATGGCGGATGGGGACTGAACGTCGCTGGCTGCGGCTGGCTGGCAGTGTGTGATGTCAGCCGTTTGCTGCGTGGCAGAGGCGGCGGCTGCCGGGCCCGCCTGGTGAGAGCAGACTGCCCCACCGTGCGGTTGCCCCTGGTCATCTGCCCGTCTGCCAAGGCAAAGGGGCAGGGAGAGTTGCCCGGCCAGGCGGGCCACGAATTGCTCGTCTGCATCGGAGCGCGTGCCGCGCAGGCGATGGTTGTAGTGCGCCAGCACGAGCCGGCCCGGTGGATGCAGGAAGTGCTTTGCGCAGGCAGCCAGGGCACAGGCGAGGGCCACGCTGTCGGGTCCCCCGCTGACGGCGATCAGCGTGCCGGCGCTGTACCAGTCCTGGAGGGGCCAGGCTTCAGACAGTCGGATTTCGAGAGAGAGGGGCACGCCGGCGAAAAACGGTTGCAGACTGAGGTAACTCTGCTAGTATGAATGGGCTGTACGCGATAAGTCTACGGCGGCCTGCCGTGGGGCGGGCCTCGAGGAATAGCACCACTCAAGAATACGGTCGAATCAGAAGGCGTGGGACCAACCGGTCATTAGAGGTGATGCGGCAATGCACGTGTTGATCATCCTCCTTCAGCAACTCTTGGGTCTGTTAAAGGCTGCCCAGCAGGTCGTGCAGCCCGAGGTTGCTCAGGGTGAGTCGCCGCACCCCAGGCGGTCGTCCCCGCCTGGCCCCGACCTGCCGCAGCACGGCGCACGGTTCTGCACACTGGCCAATGCACGTGAGTCACGCTTGTTAGCACGCGCTGGGCTGGGCAGGTACCGGTGGCATTCCGGGCTGATGCGGTTTTGGGCATTCGTCTCTGGCGGGCAGAGATACTCTGCACACCAGCGAGCAGCGGCCCGTCCAGCGGCCGCGAGTTTGCCCGAGATGAAGTTGCCCAATGTAAGTGCGCCACCGGCCCCGTAGGGCCGGCGGCCGATGCCGGCCATGCACTTGAGGGCGTGCTAAAGCCTGTGGCTGCGGCCAAAGGCATGGCCTCGGACCTGCCCGACGGACCGCCTGAGACTGCACGCGCCCCGGGGGACGGGGCATGCCGGCCGCAGCGGGCCCTGCCCTACCCGCCCCCTTTTGCAGGTGGAAGGAGCGCACCGTGGCCTGGTTGCTGTTTGCCGCTGAGGGAACATCTCTGGTACTTACCGTGATCATCACGGCCGTGATCGCCTTTGCGCTGGCGTTTGTGCTGGTCAAGGTGCTCGATCACCTCCACCTGCGGGATGCCGACCGCGAAGCTCGTGAACGCCTGGCCCAGGCCGACCGGGAGATCGAAAACCGCCGCAAGGAAGCCGAACTCGAGATCAAAGAAGCCGCCATCCAGCAGCGCGCCCAGGGCGAACGCGAACTGGCCCAGCTCCGGCAAGAGCTGCACGAGCGCGAACGCATGGTGGATAAACGCCAGGATGCCCTGGAACAGCAGGCCGAGCAGCTCCGCAAACAGGAAAAAATGGTAGAGCACAACCAGCGCAAGCTGGCCGAGCGCCTTGCCGAGACCAATCGCCGCAACGAGGAGTTAGCACAGCTTATCGAGGAGCAGCGGCAGCACCTGCACCGCATCTCGGGCCTCAGCCGCGAGGAGGCCAAGCGCTACTTGCTCGAACAGCTCGAGCGCGAATTGCAGCAAGAGGCCGGCGAGATCGTCATCCGCCACGAACGTAAACTAGCTGAAATCATGGAGGAGCGCACGCGAGACATGGTGGTCACCGCCTTGCAGCGCTATGCGGCTGCGCACACGGCGGAAGCGACCACCAGCACGGTGGACATTCCCAATGACGACATGAAGGGCCGCATCATCGGCCGCGAGGGCCGCAACATCCGTGCCTTCGAGAAGGCCACGGGCGTGGACGTGATCATCGACGATACGCCGGGAGTGGTGATCGTCAGCGGCTTCGACATGATCCGCCGCGAGGTGGCCCGCCTCGCCTTGCAACGGCTGATTGCCGACGGCCGCATCCACCCGGCGCGCATCGAAGAGGTGGTCGCCGAAACCCAGGCCGAAATGGAGAAGCATCTGCAAGAACTCGGCCGCCAGGCAGTGCAAGAGGCGGAGATCGGCAACCTGCACGAGAAGCTTGTGCACATGTTGGGCCGGCTCCAGTTCCGCACCAGTTACAGCCAGAACGTGCTGCGGCATTCCATCGAGGTGGCTTTTCTCTGCGGCATGCTGGCCGAGGAGGTCGGCCTCGATGCACGCCTGGCACGCCGCTGCGGCCTGCTGCACGACATCGGCAAGGCCGCCGACCACGAGGCCGAAGGCGGCCACCCCAAAGTCGGGGCCGACCTGCTCAAACGCTACGGCGAACGCCCCGAGGTCGTGCACGCCGCGCTGGGCCATCACGACGACGTGCGCATCGAGCAGCCCTACACCGTCCTCGTGGCCGCCGCCGATGCCGTGAGCGCCAGCCGCCCCGGTGCACGCCGTGAAACCCTGGAACGCTACATCAAACGCATGGAAGAGCTGGAAGCCATCGCCACACGCTTCCCAGGCGTAGAGCAGGCCTTCGCCATCCAGGCCGGCAGGGAACTCCGCGTGCTCGTCTCTGCCAAAGACACCACCGACGCCGCCGCCGCCAAAATCTGCCGAGACATCGCTAAGGCCCTCGAAGAACAGCTCACCTACCCCGGTGAAATCAAAGTGACCGTCCTGCGAGAGTCCCGCTTCACCGAGGTTGCCCGCTGACACCCCCCAATCCTCTGAGGCCCCGCGTGCGCTTCTTGCTCATCGGAGACATCGTAGGCAAGCCCGGCCGCCAGATCGTGGCCCAGGCGCTCCCCTGGCTGATCGAAAGCGAAAAGCTGGACCTCGTCATCGCCAATGCCGAAAATGCCGCCGGCGGCTCCGGAATCACGCCGCGCATCTATAAAGAACTGATCTCGTACGGCGTCGACTGCATCACGCTGGGCGATCACATCTATCGGCGGGCGGAGATCGCCGCCACGCTCCAGGCCGAAACCAACATCCTCAAACCCGCCAACTACCCCCCGCAAGCGCCAGGACGCGGCTGGACCATCGTCACCGCACGCGACGGCACACGCGCTGCCGTCTTCAGCCTGCTCGGACGGGTGTTCATGCGCCCCGTCGACTGCCCCTGGGCCGCCGCCGACCGCGTGCTTGCCGAGATCGGCCCCGACATCAAAGTGATTGTGCTCGACTTCCATGCCGAGGCCACCAGCGACATGCAACTCATGGGCCGGTACCTCGATGGCCGCGTCTCCGCAGTGCTGGGCACACACACGCACGTCCCCACCGCCGATGAGGAGATTTTCCCCAATGGCACGGCATTTCAGTGCGACGTCGGCATGACCGGGCCTTACGAGAGCATCCTCGGGCGGCGGATCGATCGAGTATTGGAAACCACGCGCACGTTCTTCCCCGCGCACTTCGAAGTTGCCCGCAACGATGTTCGCCTCTGCGGCACCATTGTGGATGTCGACCCCCAAACCGGGCGTGCCACCGCCATCAGGCGGCTTTGCATTCGGCAGGCAGAACTTGGCAACCGCCCCGCACCCCAGGTCGTCGACGAAGATTAGCTTGGGCCATGCATGGCGGTACGCTGCGAGCCCCACTCGCCAGAGTGGGGGTGTGCAGCATGCTTGCATGCCGCCAGAACTTGCAATTCGCGCTCCGGGGGAGCCCCTCGGCGGTCGCACGGGAATAAAAACCACACAGGCCGGGTCTACTAAGTAAGCAGTACTATGTCGCGTGCCGCACATGCGGCATGCCAAGAGAACGCTCCGCCTCGGAGTATGGCCGTTTCGGCGTTTACTGGAGCTACATCATCCCGGGATCCGTGCGCATGTCCCGCCACGTTGGCTTGCAAGGCCGCTGGCTACGCCCGCTGTTCAGCCTCGCTGGATGTGCTGTATGGCTCGTCATCTGCACATTCAACTGCGGCTGTGTAGAGTACAACCGCTACGAGATCGAGCTTGTGCCCACAAGCGGCGGCATGGAGCGCGCGCTAACCTGCTGGCGGCTGCCCGATCGCAAAGATGGTCCGGCCTTTCCCGCCGCAGAGCTGGAGCGGATATCTGCCCTGTATCCAGAGCGGCAGACGCCGCCAGACGCCCGGCGGCACCGTTTTCGCGGCGTGTTTGCGCGCGAGATGCCAGCCGATGTGGGAGGCGCAGGTACTTATGCCAAGTTCGAGACGCCTCTTGGCTTTGCAGCCGTGTTTGTAGAGCGATTCCGGGGAGAACTCGACCTGGACGCCGCCCTGTACGACCGCCGCCGGAACACGGACCGCGCGGCCGATCTGATCGTGGGCTGGTTCGAACAGCAGATGTCCGCCAGCCCGCACTGGCCGCAGGTACAGCGGTTCTTGCACCAGGAGTTCCGGCAGGATTTGAGGAACTTCTCCACGCACTTGTGGCTTGCCGAGCAGCAAACCCAGCTCGCAGAACAGCAGCTCAAAGAGCTGCCCTTCCGCGCCGTGCTGTACCTCAAGGAACGCGGATACCTCGCACTCGACGATGTGTTGCTCTTGGCCCGGCCCGACCGCCAGCAGGCAGGACACAGGCTGGCCTGGGTCAAGAACGCCCTGGCGCGCAAGTGCGGGCTTTCTGACGAAGCTGCCCGCACCGCACTCGCCTTTCTCGACGATCCCGCCCGAGTGGAGCGATCTTGGAACGACTACCTGCGCACCACGCCAGAATACCGCCGCCTGCTCAAGCGGTGGCAAGCTGCCTCGCGAGACCCGAACGCCACGCCCCCCGAACCGTTACAGGTATTCAACGAGTTGTTGCTCGATCCGGCGATCGCGCTGTTGTTGTCCCACCCGGACGAGCTGCACGTTTCTCTCGCCACGGGCGTGCCGCCGCTGCATACAAATGGCCAGTGGGATCCGCAGCAGCAGCGCGTGGTCTGGTCGCTGAACCTGCCCAGGGCACGCAGCCTGCCGCTGCTGCTGTACGCTGCGTGGGCCCAGCCGGACGAGCAGGAGCAGGTCAAGCACTTTGGCCGGGTGGTACTCAGCGGCGAACGGCTCATGGAATATGCCGTCTGGTACGCCAGCCTCACGCAGGCCGAGCGCAGCGAGTGGGATGCCTTCCTCGCCAGTTTGCATCCCGGCCAGGACCTGCCTGTGCGGATGGACACCTTTCGCTTTTCGCATGAGCCGGAGCGAGTGCCCGAGTTGGACCGCGAGGGGCGGCCGCTTTCAGACCGCGTCCGAGAGTTGCTCGCAGACGCCCTGCCCACACCAGGCAGCGGCCATCCTTGAACGCGTACCGGACTGGCTAATCGTCCGACAAATCGTCCCTCATGCCCACACCAGGCAGCCGCGCCACTTGAACAACGTCAGGCCGCCGGGCCGCAGTCGTAGATCCGCAGCGTGCGGTCGTAGCAGGCGATGGCCAGCCGCCGCCCATCGGCCAACAGGTCCAGGTCTCGCGCAACAGCAGGCAGCTTCATTTCAAATACCGGCTGCGGCTCATCGGGCTTCCAGAACCACAGGGCCCCGCCGCCGCCTCCCCCCCCTATGGCAATCACGTAGCCCGCCGCATGCATCACCACCCCCCAGGCCACGCCCTGAAACGCCTCCTTGGGCCGCAAAAGCTGGTGCTGCTGGCCCGTCTCCCAGTTGAAGAGCACCACCAACGGATTGCCCACGCCTGCAAAGGCGTTCGTTACGTCGGTGATCCCCGTGCACGCCAGTAACTTGCCGTCGGGGCTGAACGCCATGCCACGAGCGCCGCCGATATCGGCACGAAAGCCCGTGTCGTACTTCCAAAGGATCGCGGCATCGAACTGCCGTGCTACCGTGCCGCTCGAAAGGTCCCAGTGCCGCACCACACCCTTGAGGTCGCAGCTTGCAAGTTGCCCGCCCGCAGGATGGTACGCCACGTTGTAGACGTGGTGCTCGTGCCCGGCTAGGTCCGCCTGGTGCACGCCGTCGGCAGACCAGAGACGCACCAGCTTGTCGTTGCCACAGGTAGCCACCTGGCTGCCGTCGGGGCTGACTGCGGCGGCACGCACCCAGCCGTCGTGCCCCTGCACGTCGAACAGGGCCGAGGGGGCCTCTGCGCGGTACTGCCAGCCCATGAGGCGGCCGGCGTAATCTCCGCTGTAGAGGCGGTTGCCATCGGGATGAAAGGCCAGGGCGCGCACCCAGCTTTTGTGGCCGGCGAGTTCGACCTTCTGGTCGGTTTCGAGATCGAAGCGTTGCACGAGGTTGTCGTGGGCGCCGCAGCAGACGAAGCGTCCGGAGCGGTCTGCGCGGCAGGAGAAGAGCGGCCGCGTGTGCTTCAGCTCTTTTACGAGCTTGGTTTGCGCCGGGTCGATTGGGGGGGGAGCGGGGGGCTGTTCTGCTGCTGGAGCCGCCGGTGGTGCAGCCGGTGCAGGCTGAGGAGGGTCTTGCTGCGGGGCCGTATCTTGTGGGACCTGTGCGGGCATGGCTGGCTCGCTTATCAGGCCAAGAGTTCGTCGATGGCAGCGGCCGAGGGATCGGCCACGGGGATCTCGCGTCCATCGACCAGGTAGTTCTGGGTGGGGTCGAGGCCCAGTGCCCGCATGTAGGTGTGGAACAGGTGGCGGCCGTCAACCTGGCGGTCGACGACGGCGGTGCCCTGCTCGTTGGTTTTTCCGACGACGCCGCCGGGCTGAATGCCGCAACCGCCAAGCACGACGCTCCAGGCGTGCCCCCAATGGTCGCGGCCCAGGCCGTAGTTGATGTTGGGCGTGCGGCCGAACTCAGACATCAGCACCACGAGCGTGTGTTCCAGCAGGCCGCGATCGGCCAGGTCGGCAATCAGCGTGGCGAAGGGGCGGTCGAACTCGCCAAGCTGCTCCAGGTGGAAGTCGAAGTTCTCGAAGTGCGTGTCGTACTCGCTGTGGCTGAGCTTCACGCAGGTGAAGCCCTGCTCCAGCAGGCGGCGAGCCAACAGGCAGTGGCGGCCGAAGTCGTGGCTGCCGTAACGATCTTGATCGGCCTGGGGCTCCTTGGAGACGTCGAACAACTCGGTGCGGCGCATCATCTCGGCCGCCTGCTCATAGGAGAAGGTGTAGGCTTCTGTGTCGGCCGTGCGGCGGCGGCGTGCAAAGCCGGCATCGAACTGGCGGCGCAATTGCTGGCGGGCCTGGTCGGCAGACTCGGGCAGATCTCCGGGACGGGAGATGTTGGCAGGCAGGCTGCCGTCGGTGGCCAGGGCGGCATACTTGGGGCCCAGGAAGGCAGCATCGGCCTTGTTGTAGCCAGCGCCGCCCGGCCGAATGTGAATGTAGCCGGGCAACGCCCCCGCGTTATCGGCCAGCAACCTGGCCACGGCCGAGCCCAACACAGGATACTGGGCCGCGGGCGATTGCGGCCGCCCCGTCTCCATGAACACCCGGCCGCGGCCATGATCGTCTTCGGCCGTGTTTACGCTGCGCACGATCGAAAGGTGGTGCATCTGCCGCGCCGTGTGGGGCAGAAGTTCGCTGATGTGCACGCCCGGCACCGTGGTGGGAATGGCGCGGAACGGACCGCCCGTCTCCGTGTCTGGCTTGGGATCCCACGACTCAAGCTGGCTCAGCCCCCCATTGAAGTACACCACCAGCACGCGCTTCTCCTGCCGCTTGAGCGTCTCTGCCACTGCGGGCTGCACCACGCGGCTCAGCCCCATGGCCGCGCAGCCGCCGCCCACCAGCCCCGCCAGCAGACTGCGCCGCGCCAGACGATGTTCCAGGGCACCGCAACGATACATGCGCTTCATGGGGTCCTCCCGGTGCGCTCGGGCCCTGGCCCGCGCGCAGCCTCAAGATCAATGGTTGAAACGAAACTCCGCACTGGCCACAAGGGCCCAAACAATTTCTCGAATGGCCGCCAGCCGATCGGCCTCCTGGCCTGCCAGATACGTCTCGACCGTCGCAGCCTCTTCTGGCTCGGGCCGGCGAGATAACACGCTCAAGTAAAGTTCTTCGGCCAGCGCCTTGGCGTCGGTTGCACGAGACAGCCTCTCGGCCAAGTTTCCTCCCTGCGGCGTCAGCCAACTTCGCACTGGCTCTCCGTTCGCCAAGAACAACGTCTGCTCCAGCGTGGCCTGAAAGTCCCCCTCCGGATGGCCGGGCTGACTTCCGTACAGCGCCACAAATGCGGGGATCTGCCCCGCCAGCCGCTCGTATAACGTCTGCTCGTTCAGGCCCGCGCCCAGCGCCAGCCGCTGGCTGTCTGTATATCCCGTCGCCTGCATCACCGCCAACGCAAACTGCTCTGCCGTGAGCGGTCGTACCAGCGCTACGGCAAATGTCTCAACCGCCGGCCGCGCTGTATCTGCCGACCAGGCGCTCGTGCGCTGATACGTGCGCGTTTGCAGCAGCTCCCGTAGCATGGCACGCAGATCGAACCGCATCTCCACCGCGCTGCGAGCGAGCAGATCCAGCACCTCCGGATAAGACGGCGGATTGTCTGGGTGATGCATGTCCGGCGGATGCACCAGACCCCGCCCCATCACCAACGCCCAGACGCGGTTAGCAAAGTTACGGCAGAAGGCCTCGTTCTCGGCACGCGGCAAGAGCTGGGCAAGCTGCACACGGCGACTGTACTTGGGAATCGGACGCACGCCCTCGGCCGGAGCCACGGCATACTCCGCTCCCTTCTCGATCGCCGGTTCTTCAATCTCCGGCTCACCCGGCAGGTGAGGCCGCGTCGTATGCTCCACGTCATCCTTCACGAATGCAGACTTGTAGCTGACCTCTCCCTCCGGCTTGTCCAGCACATAGGCCAGCTTGTCGGCCCCCTCGAAGATGCCGCTACGTACCAGAAACGCCTTCAGCCCGTAATAGTCTGCTTGATGGTAACTGCCCACCAACGGATGATCGTGGCACTGCGCACACGCCAGGTCCCGCCCTAGGAACAAACGCCCCACGTCTCGCGTCAGCAGGTTTGGTTCCATCTCGCGATCGAGGTAGAACCTCGCCGCCGCGCGCGGCGCCCCGTCGGCGCCGTCGGCCGCCAGGATCTCGCGCACAAGCTGGTCCCACGGCTTATTCGCCGCAAAAGACGCACGCAAGAACTCTTCCCACTCCGCTTGCGCAATGCGATTTGCCGGCCGCCGCTCCATCAACATCACGTCGAACGTGCGTGCCATGTGGCGGGCAAACTCGGCACTGGCCAGCAACCGGTCGATGAGCAGCAGCCGCTTCACTGGCGAAGCGTCGTCCAAAAATGCCCGCGCCTCTCCCAACGTGGGGATGCTCCCCGTAAGGTCCAGATACACGCGGCGAAGAAACTCCGCGTCCGATGCCGGCTCGGCTGGTGTGATCCCGCGCGCCGCAAGGCTGCCCTCGATCGCCAAGTCGATCGCCTCGTGCAACGGCATCGCCAACCCCACTGCCTGCTCCGGCCCAGCGGCAGTGTCGGTGCAAGGCGCCTGCCCAAAGCCGATGCGTGCGCCACACCACACCAAAGCCGCCCCCGCAATCAACAGCCTCAAACGGGGTTGATGGCACGCAGAAGCCATGTTCTCACCTAAAAAGACGCTGGCAGTTGGCGGCCGTTTGGGCAGCCGCCGGCAGGCAACACGCATTTTCTGGTATCGCCGGGCTGCGGTCAAGCCTAATCATCCAAATATTTTGATGCGATGTGGCCGGCCGTAACCCCAGCCGCATCGGCCCCTTTCGACGCTAGCCATGGTTCGTTTCGATCTTGCGCGCCCTGCGCCATTGTGCAGCAGAAACAGCCTGCGAGCATCTCGCCACGCATGTGCCCGTCGCCTGCCCAGAGCCTTTCAGCCTCTTCCCCGCACGGGCCTTCTTGCATGCTGAACCTACAATTTCGTTGCTCTGTTGTGCGGGTGCTGGTTAGGATGCGCCTTAGGCAGCGTTGGCCCGCGAGGCCAAGCAATTCAGTCGCGGCTTATTCCGCACGTAAACACGCCCGGCTAAGCACACGACGTCTGCCCCCCCTACTCGCTTGCCTGTACCAGCCGGAGGGCGGCACAGCCGTAGTCTGTATGGCTTCACACTTCTGCATGTGCAAGTTGCAGGTTCCAACTCCCAGCTCCAGTTGGAGGTAACCACTATGCAACGTTCTCGCACAGCAGGCCGTATTCGCAAGCACTCTCGAGTCAAGTCTCGCCCTGGTCCGGTAGGCCGCGAAAGAGGCCGCCACTGTTGTTGGCCCCAGGCGCTGGAACCGCGGCTGATGCTGAATGCAGACCTGCCCTTTCCGCCGGACCTTGTCGTGGGCCGCACGCTCTCTGCGTACACCACCGAGAGCGTGCAAAACAACCGGGTCGACATCACCTACACGGTGTACAACCGCCAGGCCGAGCCGGTTACGGGAGTGCTGGTGGCCACCACGCTGGCGCCGGGCGTCACGTTCGTCGATGCCTCGATCGCGCCCAATCAGAACGGCCCGGAGCTGGCCTGGAGCCTGGGGACGCTGGCAGCGTTTGACCGCGCCAGCGTCACGCTCACGGTCTCGCTGGCCGATCCCATGCCCCTGGTGCTCGATGGTGGGGCGCGGGCCTTCGGCACGCTCGATGCCCGCCGTGTGACCGACGATGCCCCTGCGGCCGCGCTGCGCGCAGGCTCCGTGCCGGCCGAACTGCTGGCCTCGACGCCGGACGCCAACATCCAGGATCCCTACATCCAGGAGCAGGCGGCGCTGCTCGATTACGATCCGCAGCAGATCATCGCCTACTTGCAGCAGGACGTAGGCTTTGAGTCCTACACTGGTTCGCTGCGCGGGGCGCGGGGGACGCTGTGGAGCAGCGCCGGCAACGCCCTCGACGAGGCCAGCCTGGGCGTGGCGCTATTTCGTGCCGCGGGCATTCCGGCGCAGTACGCCAGCGGCACGCTGTCTGACGCGCTGGCGCAGCAGTTGATTCTCTCGATGTTTTCCGCGTCTTTCCAGGCCGTGGGGCACATTCCCGCAGGCGGCGAGGTGGCCGACCCGGCCAACGACCCGCGGCTTCTGGCCGACACGCGGGAGCATTATTGGATTCAGGCCGACCTGGGCGCGGGCATGCAGGACCTGGACACGGCATTTGCCGCTGGCCAGCTTGGTCAGACATTCGCCCCGCTGGCAGGCACGTTTGCAGAGGTGCCCGACGCCTTGCGGCACAAGGTGACGGTTCGGATGGACGTGGAGACCTGGAGCCAGGCTGCGGCGGCCTTCGGTGTGGGCGGCGGGCTGAGCACGGCAACCGTGCTGGAGCAGACCTTCAACACTGCCGAGTTGGTGGGCCGGCCGCTGACGATTGGGCATTTCGTGAGTGCCGCTGCGATCGGGGCCCCGGTATTTGCCTCCAGGACCACGACGTACACGCCGTACCTGATGCTGGCGGGGGATTCATTCGATCTGCACGACGACACGATTGTGGCGGGCACGGCGTATCAGGAGGTCATGACGAATTTCCCGCTGGGGAATCAACTGGTCACGGGGGTGTTCATCGGCATCATGCTGCGCGATCCTCAAGGGGGCGTGCAGAGTTTTGAGTCGGTATTTGCGGACCGCATTGGCATTGCCGCGCGGGCGGGCAGCACGGGCAGTGTGACTGTCGATCCACAGGGCCCGCCCCTGATCACGCCGTTGCATCTTACGACCATCAATATCTTGCCGGGCCGGCAGGATCCCACGTGGCTGGCCCGCATGGATGCGGGCTTGCAGGCCTTGCGAGACGAGGCTGCCGCACGCCTGCTGCTTGCGGTGCCGAGGGGAGCGGCCAGGAGTTTTTCGACCCGTTTCAGGCGGCCGTGCTGGCGGCATCGAGCCGGCTGCGCATCGCGCATTTCCTCGCGCTTTCAGATGCGATCACCTACCGCATGGCAGAAGGCCTGGGAGTGCGAGCGTACTTCGATGTGCCGCGGGTCACGATCGCCCGCATTGTACCAGAGGAGACTGCGCCCGGAGAGTTCTCGCTGTCCCAAGCAGTGGATCTGCGTCATAACCGCATGCGCGTGGTTGTCGGGCCGGGGCAGGCCCAAGCCGTCGCGTTCGCCTTCGAGATGGTGCGCGGCGTGCTGGATACGTTCTTTGAGACGGTGGTCGTGCATCCGGGCGCCTCCGACGTGCCGCAGGGTGCCGTCGCGCCGGTGGTGAGCGCCGAGACGATCTTCCGCCAGGCGCAGGCCGAGGGCATACCGGTGGTGGCGCTCGCGCCGGGAGACATTGCCACGCTCGAGACGCTCGCCGTTGGGGCCAACGCCAAGGCGCTGATTTCTCAGGCGCTGGCGCAGAACCAGTTCGTGCTGGTGCCCACCCAATCTCTGCTGGTCAACTCACCTGGCAGACGGAGATCACGGGGCTTGCGCCGGGCGGCATCCGAGAAGCGACGCTGGGCAGCAGCGTGCAATTCGCCACGCCGAAAGGCAACGTGCAGTTTGAGCTGCCCGCACTGGCGGCCGCTGCGGCGCCAGCCACACTCACGCTGCCCATCCCCGTGCACGTCAGGGTTGACGGGGCGCGGCAGGCCGCACAGGCAGCCGAATTGGCCGCTCGGCTTGGCATGCTCGACCTGGCCAACCGCTTGAACAATGTGAGCATCGCCCTGACGAATCTGGCGCAGGAGCTGTCGAATGCCGTGTTCAAGAGCCAAGCCCTGGCCAGCAGCGACGCGATCCTGGCCTTGCTCGATGTCGACGCCTTTCTGGCTGATGTCGGCCGTGATTTGGCCTTTGCACGCGATCAGCTCCGCGATGCTAACACGAATGAGCAAGTGAGGGATGCCATCGTTGGCTACCAATTCCCCCTGTGGGACTTGCAATCGATGCTCGACGCCGTGGCGCGCCACGGCTTCACCGCCGTGCTGGATCCCAACACGGCCACGGCCCTGCCGGGTGCAGCGGCGCGGTACTTCGTGGGGCTGCAAAATACGGGCAGCGAGACGACCACCTCTGCACTTTCTGACAAAACTTGATCTTTACTGAAAATGGCTCTTCCACCACGTTACGGGTGCTAAGTCAGCCGCGTGATGGGAGAGCCAAGGATGGCCAGCGCGAGTTTTCGAGCACCGGTCGAGTGGAACGAGTGGACTCAGTGGT
>FWPU01002126.1_pt1 | contig 56332 bp, 42 predicted proteins | sample 2228361 | NCBI WGS metagenome assembly FWPU01 (sample SAMEA103939777, study PRJEB20133) | metagenome | reverse complement strand
TCGCCCGAACAGTTTCAGGCGTGGCACGACTATCTGCACAAAGTCCGACGCGCCCAGACCCCTGCCAGCCCCCCAACCCGCCTGCGTGTGTACGACCTGTTTCTGGCGTTGGCGTTGAAGTATCTGCAGATGCATCCCGACGCCGAGCCACCGCTGAACCCGCCTGCCGACCTGTTTGTGGGCGATGCGGTCTCGGTGCAGGTCGAGGCGGTGGCAGGGGGCATTCGGTTCGTGGCAGACCGCCCCAATCAGGCGGGTGTGTGGACGGAGCTCTTAGTGGCGGAGGTGCGCAGTTGGGGTGCGTGCCCGAATGCGCATGCGTTTCGGCATAGGGGTTTTGTGTCGTTTGGGGTGGACGGGTTGGAGGCGGTGGTGTCGGTAGGGGCGGGATTGTATGCGTGTGGGGTTCGTTTTGTGCGTGAGGCGACGGGACAGTTCACCCCGCTTGTGCGCGTGGGGATGGTGCAGGTGATGGGGTGAGGGCAGGTTCTCCTCGCTCTTTTCCCAAATTTGTGCTATAATGTACATGGAACCGGTATGCATTCCGCAGGCGATTGCCCGATGGACCCTGCTTACTATTCCGAACCAAACATAAGGAGGCATGCAGATGCAGAACGAAGCAGGAGTATTGAGGGCAACGCTTGCTCTCTGGGTATTTGTCGTTATCGTAGGAGGCGCCACAGGGAGCGCCTCGGCACAGACCTTGACTTGGCTCGGCACGCTTGGGGGCGGTTACAGCACCGCACGTGGCGTTTCTGAGGACGGGAGTGTGGTTGTGGGAATATCCCCGATTTCTCAGGGACATCGGCGCGCCTTCCGCTGGACAGCCGGATCAGGAATGGTGTCGCTGGGAGTACTCTCCCAGTTCACGCACAGCGAGGCTTATGGCGTTTCGGGGGACGGAACCCGCGCTGTAGGGGTCTGTATCTACGAAGTTCCATTTGGTAGTTCGATTCGCGCCTTTCGATGGGAATCAGGAACAGGGATGCGGGACTTAGGCAGTCTGCCGGGTTCGACCGAAAATGCGGCGCGTGCCGTTTCATCCAATGGCTCCGTGATTGTGGGGCGCGCGGCTACCTACGGGCGTGAGTTCCACGCCTTTCGCTGGACGCAAGCAACGGGCATGCAAGATTTGGGCACCTTGGGCGGGAACTCCAGCGAGGCGCGCGGTGTCTCCGGAAACGGCTCGGTGATTGTCGGACGCTCGTTGAACCATCTCAATGAGGTGTGGGCGTTTTGGTGGACCAGCACATCGGGGATGCAGGGGCTTTCCCCCTTAGCGGCATGCTGTGGTGAAGCGAACGGCGTCTCGGATAATGGCTTGGTCATCGTCGGACGCTCCCATTCCGCCCAAACAGAGCAATGGCACGCCTGCATGTGGTGGTGGAATTTCTCAGGCTACTCACTCAGCGACTTAGGCACCTTAGGCGGTGATGAGAGCGAAGCCCACGCCTGCACGGATAATCAGACTGTGGTGGGATGGTCTTACAATTCGGCAGGTCAGCGACGCGCCTTCCGTTGGACGCCTGCGGGCGGGATGGAAGACCTGTCTGTCGCTTTTGCCTATCTCCTGACTCAAGGTTCGTATCTGTCGTATGCTTTTGACATCTCGCCGAATGGGCGGTTCATTGTTGGACAGGGCTACAACGCGCAGACAGGGCGCCACGAAGCCTACCTGCTCGATGTTGCCTGCAGGTCTCACGATGGCGATGTCGACCGCAATGGGTGCGTGGACGACGCCGACCTGTTGGCGGTGCTATTTGCGTTCGGACAGACGGGCAATACGCTGGGGCGTGTGGATGTGAACTGCGACGGTCGAGTCGACGACGCCGACCTGTTGGAGGTGTTGTTCAACTTTGGCAGTGGGTGTTAAGCCATCACCCTTAGCCCTGTTTTTGCCCTTACCCCCAGCCCCTCTCCTGATAGGGGTACAGTCTCCCAGTTCACTTTCGGGGTGAACGCCAACATTTTCCAGCGGTTTCAGCCCTCACCCCCAGCCCCTTTCCCAGTGGGAGAGGGGAGCAGTACTCCCTCCCTCTCCTTGTGGGAGAGCTTACTGCACGACAGTTTTTTGAGGGAGAAACGAAAACGGGCGCACACGGGGGTGCGCCCCTACCAAATCGCCTTGCCTGTAGGGGCAGACCCCCGTGTCTGCCCTGCCCAACAGAAGCCGACCTCAGGCACAAGAAAACGGGCGCACACGGGGGTGCGCCCCTACCAAATCGCCTTGCCTGTAGGGGCAGACCCCCGTGTCTGCCCTGCCCAACAGAAGCCGACCTCAGGCACAAGAAAATGGGCGCACACGGGGGTGCGCCCCTACTCAGCCGCCTTACCTGTAGGGGCAGACCCCCGTGTCTGCCCTGCTGAATAGAAGCCAAACGCAGGCACAAGTACGAAAAACTGTCGTGCAGTAAACCCAGTGGGAGAAGGGAGTTGTGGTGTGTGGCACTCGGCATGACTCCCCCTTCTCCCAGTGGGAGAAGAGGGTTGGGGGGATAAGGGCTACTCGGGCAGGGATGGGGGAGAGCTTTTTCCTCTCCAGTTTTTCGCACTCGATGCCGATAACCCTACGGGGGCATGGATGCCCCTAATCTAAGCATAAGGAGGTTGTACAACGATGGCAAAAGTCCATCTCAGTGTGCTGATGAACGACCTGCGTGGCAAGGCAGGCACGGTCGTGTTTGCCAAGACACGCTCTGGATTGGTGACGAAACCGCGTGTCATTCCTCGAAACCCCAACACCGAGCGTCAGGCGCAGGTGCGTCAGGCGTTTGCGCGTGCCTCGTGGCTCTTCAACAATATGACGCCCGAACAGGTGGCAAAGTGGCAACGCTATGCCGAGAGCCTGAGCCAACGCCAGCCCATCACGGGACGCCAATATAAGCCGACCGCCATCAACGCCTTTATGCGTTTGGCAATCCGCTTCCAGTTGGTGAACCCGACGGGCACGGTTCCGTTAGACCCGCCCACGACCGACTTTACGGGCGACCCGATTACCGTGACCGCTACCCCAAAAGAGGGAGCCGTTTCGTTCACGGCGTCGGGAGCGAACAGCACGAATGTGCGCACGGAGCTGTTGCTTCAGCCGTTGGCGTCGCCCCATCGGAAGCCGAACCCGCGCGGGTATCGCTCGTATGGGTTTGTGCGCTTCACTTCAAGTTCGCTGACGACCGAAGTGAGCGTACCGCCAGGTTGGTATGCGCCTGCCTACACCTTCGTCAACATTCAGACGGGTCAAGAGGTGGGGATAAAGACCCTGCCGATTATCTTTGTCGAGTCGGCAGGCGAGATGGCGGACGCGGCGTAGTTCGCCTACACCTTGCCTTATCAGCCCTCACCCACCCCAGCCCTCCCTCTCCCACAGGAAGAGGGAGGGAGTAAGGCGTGGCAAAGAGCCAGACTCCCCTCTCCCACTGGGAGAGGGGACGGGGGTGAGGGCTAAGAAAAAGCCCTCACCCACCTCAGCCCTCCCTCTCCCACAAGGAGAGGGAGGGAGTACTGCTCCCCTCTCCCACTGGGAGAGGGGCAGGGGGTGAGGGCTAAATCCCCACTGCCCCAATCTGCCCACTGCCGATTGCCCACTGCCCACTACACGGGCAGGATGCGCGTGCTACGAATCGATTTTTCGAACGCCCTATACCCACCCGTATAACTGTTTAGAATTGGGGTATAATAGGTTTGGAGGTTCGCAAGATGCAACGACGCGGTTTCACACTGATTGAGTTGCTGGTGGTAATCGCAATCATTGCGATTCTCGCTGCGATTCTGTTTCCTGTGTTTGCGCAAGCGCGTGCGAAAGCGCGCCAAACTGCTTGCCTCAGCAACAACAAGCAGATTGGGCTTGCCTCGATGATGTACCTGCAGGATTACGACGAGACCTTCGTGTTTGCCGAGATGGCGATTATTCCACCGCCTGGCTTTTGTGGAGGGGGTTATACCAGTTGTACCTCCATCGGCTATCTCTATTGGCTCCAGCCCTACTCGAAGAACAACCTCTATTCGCGCTGTCCTGAGGCGCGATTGCCGAGCGAGTCCGATACTGCAGGTCGGCGTTTGCTCTGCGAGGGGCGGATTGGCTACGGTGCAGCGTACCCCTCGCCTACAGGGTATCTTTGGGCGTGCTCGGGAAGCAATCCCTACACCTACCCCAGCCGAACGCTGGCTCATATCGAATCGCCTGCTGTGCATGTATTTGCAATGGACGGCATTCCCAGCGGAACCCAAAGCTATCCGCTATGGCGCGACCGTGCCCTGTATATGAATGTGGTGCATGCGCCTTTCCTAAGCGAGTTTGGGTTCCAGCCTGCGCCTGCGTTCCACCAGCGTCCACACGGACGCCATGCGGGGCAGGTGGTGGTGACCTATGCCGATGGACATACCAAAATCACCCCCTTCGAGCAGTTGTACGGCTTACCAGAACGCGAATGTGAACGCAACGACTTCACCTACTGCTCTACTATCGACTATACGCGCACCCAACGCCCCGATCTATGGGAGAAGTGGCAATAAGGCGATGAGCGCGTTGGAGGTTCGCTGGTTAGACCCTGCCCGCACCGTTGTGGAGCGCGTGCCGAACAGCCAGCAGGTACGCATTCGGCTACCGGATGGGGAAGTGTACGAGGATGTTCAGTTCGCTCGTGCCTTCCCCTTCTCCCAACCCCACCAGTTCATCGGGGTGATGACCTTCGAGGGCAAGGAAATCGGAATGTTTCGCTCGCTGGAGGGGATGGAACCTCGCTCGCGGGCGATTGTAGAAGAGGAGCTGGAACAGCGGTACTTCATCCCGATTATTCAGAAGGTCTACTCGCTTACGGAGGAGTACGGGCAGTTGCGCTGGCATGTGGACACCGACCGAGGTGAACGGGTGTTCTATGTGCGCAACTGGCGAGATAATGTGCATGAACTCTCGCCTGTTCGGTATTTGATTGTGGCGGTAGACGGTAGCCGATACGAGATACGCGACCTGAATGCGCTGGATGCGCGCAGTCGGGGCTGGCTTGACCGATTGGGATAAGAAAGCACGGGCTTTTTATGCCCGTGCTTGCGAGAAGTCTGAAGACCTGCGCTTTTAGCCCTTCAATGCCTCTGCACCGCCCACCACTTCGGCAATCTCTTTGGTAATCGCCGCTTGGCGCAGTCGGTTCATGGTGAGGGTGAGTTCCTGAATCATCTTGCCTGCATTATCGCTCGCCATCGACATAGCGGTCATGCGCGCCCCATGCTCGCTGGCACTCGCCTCCAACAGCGCTTGAAGCACTTGGGTCAACAGGTAGCGGGGTAAAAGACTGGCGAGGAGTTCGGGAGCGGGGGGTTCGAACTGGAAGTCGTAGGTAATGCCCCCTGAGTCGCCAACGGGTGGCTCAATGGGAAGCACTGGCAGAACAGTGGGACGCTGAGTCACGGGGTTAATGAACTGAGCGTAGACGAGATAGACTCGGTCTACCTGTTCGCTTTCGAACATTTGGCGGATAGGCTCGGTGAGGGCACGTGCGTCGTCGATGCCTGCGCCTGCGGTGGGCATCGAGCGGTAGAGGGCTATCGAGTAGCCTCGCTTGCTGTAGTATTGGTAGCCCCGTCGCCCGATACAGAGCAGTTGCACCTGCTCTTGGCTCAGTCTCATCTCCTGAATAGCGTTTTGGAGGGTGCGGATGACATTCATGTTGTAGGAGCCGCACAGCCCACGGTCGGAGGTTGCCAAGATGAACGCCACGCGGTTAGGTTCTCGCTTTTTGAGCAGAGGGTGGTCGGGCAGGTCGCCTGCGCGCCCCAGTTCGCGCATCACCTCGTGCATGCGCTGAGCGTAGGGGCGCGCAGCAAGCACCTTATCTTGCGCCCGACGCAGGCGCGCAGCGGACACCAGTTTCATCGCCCGCGTAATCTGCTGGATGTTCTTGGCGGCGCGGATGCGCGCCCGCATACCACGCAGAGTCCTCACAGCCCATGCGCCTCCTTGAAGCGTGCCTTATACTCTTCTACGGCGCGTCGCAGTTCGGCTTGGGTCTCGTCGCTGAGTTGCTTTTCGCGACGGATTTTCTCGCCAATCTCAGGGTAGCGTTCTCGCATGAAGGGATGGAAGCCCTCCTCGAACTCGCGCACCTTCTCCACAGGAATGTCGTCCAGATAGCCCTGCGTGCCTGCGAAGATAATCATCACCTGCTCTTCGACGGGCATCGGCTGGAACTGGGGCTGTTTGAGGATTTCCTGCAGGCGTAGCCCACGCGCCAGCTGGAGCTGGGTGGCGCGGTCGAGGTCGGAGGCGAACTGAGCGAAGGCTTGCACCTCACGGAACTGTGCCATATCGAGGCGCAAACGCCCTGCCACCTGCTTCATCGCACGGATTTGAGCGTCGCCTCCTACACGACTAACCGAGATGCCCACATTGATAGCGGGGCGAATCCCCGCATAGAACAGGCTCGGCTCCAGATAGATTTGCCCGTCGGTGATGGAGATGACATTCGTGGGGATATAGGCGGACACATCGCCTGCCTGCGTCTCGATAATCGGCAGGGCGGTTAGGGAGCCACCGCCATACTCATCGGACATCTTCGCAGCACGCTCCAAAAGGCGCGAGTGGAGGTAGAACACATCGCCCGGATACGCCTCGCGCCCTGGAGGGCGACGCAACAGGAGCGATACCGCGCGGTATGCCTGCGCGTGCTTCGAGAGGTCATCGTAAACCACGAGCGCATCCATGCCGTTATCGCGGAAGTATTCACCCATCGCGCAGCCTGCGTAGGGAGCAAGGTACTGTAGACTGTTCGGCTCGCTGGCGGATGCGACGACGACCGTCGTGTATTCCATCGCACCGTAGCGTTCGAGCGTGTCGATGAAGCGCGCAATCGCCGCCATCTTCTGCCCGATTGCCACATAGATGCAGTAGACGGGGGTATCGGTCTCGTGGGTGTACTTCTGGTTGATAATCGTATCCAGCACGATGGCGGTTTTGCCTGTGGAGCGGTCGCCGATAATCAGCTCGCGCTGTCCCCGCCCGATGGGGATCATCGAGTCGATGGCTTTGATTCCTGTCTGCAGGGGTTGCTTGACGGGTTGGCGGGTGATAACGCCCGGCGCAATCACCTCGATACGACGGTACTCTTCCGCCACGATGGGACCTTTGCCATCGATAGGGCGTCCGAGTGCGTCCACCACGCGCCCCAGCAGGGCTTTGCCGACGGGTACCTCGGCGATGCGTCCCGTGCGCTTGACCGGGTCGCCCTCTTTCAGCTCCTTGTCTTCCCCCAGCACAATCGCACCGATGCTGTCCTCTTCCAAGTTGAGCACCATGCCCATCACTTCGTGGGGGAACTCCAGAAGCTCGCCCATTTGGGCATCGGGAAGCCCATAGATGCGTGCAGTACCATCGCCTACCTGCAAAATAGTGCCAACGCTCTCGGCAGTCGGCTTGCGGTCTAAACTTTCAATCTCTTTGGCTAAGATGCTGGTGATTTCCTCTGGTCGGATCATAAGTGTTTCCCTCCTAAGCAGAATTCGTGGGCGAGGTGCCCGAACTGATAGCGATTTGTCGGCGTGCGATTTCGAGGCGCACATGCTCGCGCAGGTTCTCTAATGCACCGCGCAGAGTGCCGTCAATCTGATAATCGCCAATCTGGACTTTGACACCGCCCAGCAGTTCTGATTCAACTTCGAAGGTGGGGATGACCTGCTTGCCCATTCCTTGTTCCAGCTTCTGGATGAGTGCGCTTTGCTCTTGGGGAGTGAGGGGTATGGCAGAGGTGATGGTGGCGCGCACAATCCCCTGATGCGCTTCGTAGAGTCGTTGGAACTCTTGGCAAATGGCGTAGAGGAGCTTCTCGCGCCGTTTTTCGACCATCAGTTCCAGCAAGCGCAGGGTATGGGGTTGCAGAAGGGGTTGGAGGAGTTCGTTCGTGCGGGCACGCTTGCGGTCGCGAGCGATGCGCGGGTCGAACAGGAACGCCCGAAACTGAGGGGATTCGTCCAGAAGAGTTTGAAGACGCTGGAGGTCTTCCCCTGTGCGCTGGACGGTGTTCGTGCGCAGTGCTACTTGAAACAGCGCGCTGGCATAGCGTCGGGCAACGCGTAGGTCGACCATTTAGCGCACCTCCGCTCGCTGGATGAAGTCCAGCACGAGTTTGCGATGGCGTTCCTCGTCAAGCGTTTCGCGCAGGAGCCGTTCGGTGGCGGTCAGGGTCAGGTCAGCGACATAGTTTTGCAGTTCGGTGAGCAGTTTTTCGCGTTCCAGCCCTGCTTGTTCGCGTGCGCGGGCGATAATCTCGTCCGCTTGGCGTCGGGCGTCGGCGATAATTTGGTCGCGCAACTGCTGAGCCTCCCCGACCGCTTGCTGGATGCGCTCGCGTGCCTCTTGTTCGATTTGTGCGAGCCTCTGTTCGTAATCGGCGCGCAACTGCTCCATCGCCAAGCGGTCTGCCTCGATTTTGTCGTAGGTGGCGTTGATATCGGCTCGGCGCGCCTCCAGCATCTCGTTAATCGGCTTCCAGAAGTAGCGAGTCATCACCCACAGCAATACTAAGAAGCCGACAATCTGGATAATCAGGATGTTCAAATCGATCCCGAGCAGTTCCAGAATACCGCCACCGCCATGTTCTCCTGCGGCGCCGACAAGATTCGGTAGCCAGGCGTTCATTAGATTTATCATTCCTAAAGCCTCCGTAGGGAGGGAGCCTTGAAGGTCTCCCTCCTAAATGATACGCTTAGAGCTGAATGGTGGGTAGGCGTCCTAACAGAAGGAAGAATATCACGAACGAGAACAGCACCAGCGACTCGATGAACGCCAGTGCGATAATCATCGTCGTGAAAATACGCCCTGCCAGCTCTGGTTGGCGCGCCATGCCGTTCATTGCACCCGAACCAGCAAGTCCTTGACCCAGCCCGGCGCCAATAACTGCAATCGGCAAGCCAAGCCCTGCTGCCAGAGCCAGCCCCATCAGATAGAGACCAGTACCTGTTGTAATCTCCATAGAGTGCCTCCTTGTTGTTTAGTGTTGTGTTCGCATTCCTCTGCGAACCGTTCCTCTCGTGTGAGAGGAAATCTAATGGGCATGTGCCTCATGATGCTCCTCGTGGTGCTCGGTGGCTAACGAGAGATAGATGAGCGTGAGAATCGAGAAGACGAACGCCTGCACGAAGGCAACCAGCACACCGAGCAAAAGCACTGGGAAATGGATGGGTAAGGGAATATACGCCTTCTGAAGCAAAGGAACAGCGAGGGCACTGATGAGTGCCAGCGTCAACTGCTCCTTCCCAAACATGTTGGCATAGAGACGCACGGACAGCGACACGGGTTTTGCTAACTCACTCACGATCTCTATCAGGAAAATGAGGGGCACGATGAACAGGGGAACCTCGCCCCAACGCGCAAAATGTTTGAAATAGCCCCCGATCCCGCGTACCCGTATCGATTCGAACTGAACATAGAGGATGACAATGAGCGCAAGCGCAATCGTCGTATTAAGCGTGGCAGTAGGAGCAATCCCAGGCGGGATAAGCCCCAGCAGGTTGCAGAACAGGATGTAAAGAAAGAGCGTGCCCGCGAGCGGGACATACTTACGCCCATGCTCGCCCACCACGCTGACTGCGAGATTGTCGAAAAACTCGTAAATGATTTCTATAAAGTTTTGCCAGCGTCCGGGGCGCTTTTCTAACTTACGGGTGCTTCCAATCCCGAAAATCACCAGCGCCGCGAACGCAATCGCAGAGAAAACGACAAAGACCCACGGCGATACATGATGTTCCACGCTTCCTTGTCTCCTTACCTGCCTTCCTAACGCCTTTATTATACCCCCTGCACTGCGGGCGAGTCAAGATGGGTGGAGGGTGTTCGAAAAAAAAATCTTGCATCGTAGCACGGGCATTCTGCCCATTAGCCAAACCGTAGCACGGGCGTCCCGCCCGTGTACTGGGCAGTGGGCAGTTGTCGCACGGGCGTCTCGCCCGTGCCCCCTACCGTCACCTCGAGCCGATAGTGAGGGGTCTCAAAGAGATTCCTCTGAGAAATTCCCCTGGTTTCCACGACGGGTAGAATAGTACGAGGTGATTCCAGATGTTGAGGCGGATGCTGGGGTTCATCGGCATTTCACTGATGATGTGCATAGGTCAACAGAGTACCTTGAACCCGATTGCCATCGACAAGAAGATAGTGGAGGTAGGCTTACCCCTGCAGGTCAGCGCTCAGCCTGTCAATGAGAATTGGCTTCTTGAAGCAGGTGTCTGGGTGCATGGGGGACGCTATCTCGTCTATGCGCTCCGCGATGCTCCACTTCCTCAACCTACTCCTGCCAATCTTAGCCTTTTCAGTGATTCGGATTCCTCTGAGGAGGGAGTAAGGCTCTTTGTATATGATACGGCTTCAAACCGCTCTACTCGAGTCGTTCAGGAGCCAATTTTAGACTACCTTTGTACGGAACAGGGCATCTTCTTAGTTAGCCAAAGAAGGGTGTCCGAGGGCGACGGAGTTGTCTTGACGCTTTCTTTCTATGAGCCTAACAGTGGTCGTTTTCGCCCTCTCTACCAGAAAGAAGACGCAACGACGGGAGTAGGCTCCTACATTGACTCACGCGCGGATAGCCGTTTCCTGTTGGTCTCTCTTGAGACCCTCAAAGTTGTGATGGACAAGCGTACCCTGCAAATGGTGACGGAGCTTCCAAAAGACTATGTACCTTTCGGTTTTCTTGATGCGAACACCCTATGGGGAGTATTTAGGAATACGGAACCTCGCGAATATGGTACCTTTGACATTCTGACGCGTCAGATACGCCTCATGAGCCGAGAGGAAATCACCCAGCATACAAGACACCTACGCGTTCCTCAAGCCTTGCAACCTACTCGGAACCTGAAAGCAGTCAAAAAAGACATGGCGCTCTATCTGTGCTCACTAACCACCAAGAACCCCGCTTATGAAGAGGCGTTTCTCACGCACGATGCCCAAAATTCGCCTTATCTGGATGGGGGAGAGTCCGAAGGCGACGCCTCGCCAGAAGTCCCCCTTGCGTTTATTGCTCCCGATGAGAGCGGGCTTGCCTACATAACCCTGTTTGGACAACTCTTCTATGTGCCCCTAAAGAAGCGCGCTCCCGCTACGGTTGAGGAAGCATTGGCGTGTGGGGTTGAACCTGACCGGCAGATGGTCCTTGAGACCTATACTCGCAACGCCAAAGAAGTCGCCTTAGCCCTCTTGGCTTACGCTGCGGACTATGACGAGACTTTTCCGCATGAGAAAGTGGAGGAGGTGCTTCGCCCTTATGTACCGAGCGATGCGGTCTTTCAAGACTTTCGCACGGGGCAGAGTATATTCACCTTCACGCTCTACGGGCATAACCTTGCCCAGATAGAAGACCTCGCAAAGGTCTCGATGGGCTTCTTTGATTGGGGCGACCCTGAATGGATTGTTGTGATGTATGTGGACGGGCATGTGGAGGTAGTTCGGCGTAATCAGTGAGGTATCCAGGGGGCTGTGAAGAGCGGGAAAGGATATCCTTACGGCAGGATGCGCTGGCTTTGGCGGTTGTTGCGGTTTGTGGGGGATTTGCGTGCACTTGCTCGGGGGCGACTGCACCAACGGCTCCTCTGGCGTCTTATGCGCAACCTTCTCTGGCGTACTAATAGGCGCAGGCGCTGGTGGTAGGGAATGGCTTGTCTAAGTCGAATGAGCCCCTTGTGCGAGTGATTATGCTTGCGTGGGAGTACCCGCCTCGTATCGTGGGCGGGATTGCGCGCCATGTGCAAGAGTTGTCCGAAGCGCTCGCTCAGCTGGGCGACGAGGTGCATGTGATTACCGCCTCGCACCCTGACGCACCCGCTGAGGCGGTTGAGAACGGCGTTCACCTGCACCGAGTGGGTACGCCATTTCACCCCCAAGAAGACTTTATGGGCTGGATTTATGCCCTCAATTTTGCGATGGAGGCGCGCGCCAGTGCTCTACTTGAGGAAGCCAACTCTCGTGTGCCTACTCTCCTGCACGCCCACGACTGGATGACCTGCCCAGCAGGACGAACCCTCAAGCACCGATATCGAATCCCGCTGATTGCCACTATCCACGCTACTGAACACGGGAGGCACGGGGGTATCCACAGCGACCTCTCGCGTGCCATCCACCAGATAGAGTGGGAGCTGACCTACGAGGCGTGGCGGGTGATTGTCTGTAGTGCCTTTATGCAGAGCGAAGTGCACAGCGTCTTGAATGTGCCGTGGGACAAGCTGGATGTGATTCCGAATGGTATCCATGCGGAGAAGTTCGAGTTCGAGTTCCCTGAGGCGGAGCGCAAAGCGTTCCGAGCGCGCTATGCCCAGCCCGATGAACCGCTCATCTTCTTTGTAGGGCGGATGGTGCGTGAAAAGGGGGTTCAAGTGCTGTTGCAGGCGTTTCCAATAGTCAAAGCGCGCTTCCCAAAGGCACGGCTGGTGATTGTCGGAGGCGGATACCGTAAGCATTTGGAAGAGTTTGTGCGCTTTCTGCACTTGGAGTCGAGCGTACGCTTTTTGGGCTTCATTCCCGACGAGGAGCTGCTGAAGCTGTACCGAGTGGTCGATGTGGCAGTGTATCCCAGCCTCTACGAGCCGTTCGGAATCGTAGCGTTAGAGGCGATGGCGGTTGGCGTGCCAGTGGTGGTGTCGGATGCAGGTGGGCTAAAAGAGGTGGTTCAGCACGAGCAGACGGGCATCCTCACCTGGGCAGGCAACGCTGAGAGCTTGGCATGGGGCATTCTGCGGGTGCTGGAAGACCCCGAAGAGGCGCAACGCCGTGCCCAACACGCCCAGAGAACAGTTCGTCGCGAGTTCAACTGGCGCAAAATCGCACGCCAAACCCAAGCGGTCTACAAGCGCGTCTGGAGCGAGTACCGCCAAAGCGGGTGGGGGTAAGGTATATTTTAGATGGTGAGACGATGGTCACAATTCCTGAAATCACTCTAATCGATGAGGACGATATTCCGATGGAAAATATCTATCATCGCCACCAGCAACAACTGCTGTTGGAGAGCCTTCATCACTACTGGCGCGACCGCTCGGACTTCTTTGCAGGTGCGAATATGTTCGTCTACTACAGTCGACGCCAAGCCGAGAACATCCTCAACGGCGATACCAAAGAGTATCGGGGCCCCGACTTCTTCGTGGTGCTGAATGTGGACTTTCACAAGAGGCGCACCTGCTGGGTCGTGTGGGAGGAAGATGGACGCTATCCCGATGTGATTCTGGAGATACTCTCGCCCAGCACCGCCGATGTGGATCGGAACGAGAAGAGAATCCTCTATGCGGAGGTGTTCGGTACCGAGGAGTACTATATTCTGGACTTTGAGAACAAGGTGCTAACAGGCTACGACCTTGTGAAGGGACGATACGAAGAGAAGACACCCAACGAGAAGGGATGGCTCTGGAGTGCGAAGTTGGGGCTATGGTTGGGATTCTGGCGTGGTGTCTATCTCGGTCGTGAAGAGGAGTGGCTGAGGTTCTTCACGCCCGAAGGGGAACTGGTGCTGACGGAGGCAGAGGACGCCCAGCGTGTTGCCGAGCAGGAACGGCTTGTAGCAGAGTTGGAGCGTCAGCGTGCCGAGCAGGAGCGTCAGCGTGCCGAGCAAGAGCGCCAAGCCCGTGAGCGTGCGGAAGCCGAACTCGCACGGCTACGCCAACGCTTAGCCGAGAAAGGAATCACGCTGGAAGAGTAGCCTCCCGACTATGGCGACTGCTCCATCTGGCGCAGGGTGTTCTCTAAAGCCTTCATGCGCTCGCCATAGGTTGCCCAATCACCTGCCCTAAGAGCCTCTTGTGCCTCGCGGTACAGGCGGTTCGCTTGGCGTGCTAAAGAGCGGAGGTCAGTCGGCTGGGTGGGGATTGCCTCCGTAGGGGTGGAGGGTTGGGCGAGAGGTGCGCTGGGGGTGGTCTTTGGCGGGCGTGTATTCAGCAACGCTGACAGCCCTTCCTCTACCGTGTTGGTCATCACGACGCGGTCGCCGCTGGCAAGTATCACGCGCCTCAGCTCGGGGATGGCGTCTTGAGTGGCAGCGCGCAGATAGATGGGCTTGAAGTAGAGCATCGTCTCGCCCAGCGGAATCACCAACAGGTGTCCGCGGAACACCTGCGAGCCTTGCTGGTTCCAGAGGGTCAACTGCTGGGTGATTTCGGGCACCTGATTGATGCGCGCCTCGATTTGCTGAGGACCGTAGACCAGTCGCTCCTTGGGAAAGCGATAGAGGACAAGTTCGCCATAGCGGTCGGGGTCGCAGTGTGCTGCGAGCCAGCCCACCAAGTTGGGGCGGTTCAGAGGGGTGAACGGTAGGGTGAGGATATAGCGAGGTTTCGTTTCGCCTGGCGGTTGCATAATCACATAGTAGGGCACCATCGTGGTGACCTCATTATTGGTCAACACCTCACGGGCAATCTGCCATACATCCTCTTTATTGAAGAAGATACGGGCGTCGGTCGTGTGGTAGAGTTCCAGCAGTTGCGATTGCACCCTAAACATGTCGATGGGGTAGCGCAGGTGTGCCCGCAGGTTCTCTGGCATCTCCTCTAAGGGCTTGAAGACGCCGTGAAACGCTCGCTGGTAGGTCTGGATGATGGGATCTTCAGGGTCTGCCACATAGGCGTTGACCTCGCCCGTATAGGCGTGGATGGTGACCTTGACCGAGTTGCGCAGATAGTTGAATCGTCGAAGGGTACGATCGCCTGAGAAGAAGGGCTTGCTATAGGGGTAGTTTCGGCTGTAGGTGTAGCCGTCGTAAATCCAGATGACCTCGCCGTTGGCAATCACGGGATAGGCGTCCTCGTCCCACAGGAGGAAGGGGAACATCGTGCGCACGCGTTCCTGAATACTGCGTCGCCAGAGCAGTCGTGACTCAGGCGTGAGGTCGCGGGTGAGCAGGATGTTCGTATCGTTGAGGCGCAGAGCGAACAGAAGGCGCGAAAGGAATCCGCCCAGTGGCACGCCCCCATCGCCTTCGTAAGTGGTGTAGACATTCTCTTCCTCCCCTGTGCCACGCAAGAGGGGGTAGTCGAGCTCCTTGAGGCGCGAGCGCACAATCACATATCGTTGCGTGTTTTCCCCGAAGTAGACTGCAGGATTTGTGAGTGGGATGTCTTCTGGAGTAACGGGAGGTAGGTCGCGTATCCAAAGGCGCGGTTGCCCTTCGCTGGTCGCCTCGTTGACAGGGTTCATCACCACGCCATAGCCGTGTGTGTACAGCAGATGCAGGTTCTGCCAGCGTTGGGCAGGTGCAGGAAGCCCTTCCACATTCAGCTCGCGCACTGCCAACAGCACTTGGCGTAGGGTTCCATTCACCGTGTAGCGGTCGACATCGATATCCACGAAGGCATAGTAGGGCTTGAGCGCTTGGATGCTGGTGTAGACTTGGCGCAGGGGTCGGAAATCCCACAGCCGTAGGTTCGCCAATGTGCCCTCTGCCCCTTTGAGGTCTTCTGGCGTTAAGTCGCCCCGCACATTCATCAGGCGCACTTGGATTTTATCGAGGTTGTAGGCGCGCCGAGTGGCTTGCAAGTGGCGCTCGATATATCGGCTCTCGCGCTCCAGCTGGTTTGGCACGACCACAAACCGCTGAACCGCTGGGGGATAGAAAAGGGAACCTAACACCCAAAAAAGCATTACGACCGCAAACCCACCAATCGGCAGGATTAGCCCCGCTCCCGGTCGCAGGCTCACAAGACAGAGCAATGAGGCGACTAACAACCCCACTATTGTGATATTCAGAATGGGCAGGTTCGCATGGATGTCGGTGTAGCCCGCCCCGAAGAACTGGTCATGCTCCGCAAACACAAGGTTGTAGCGTGCCAAATAGAGATAGCCTGCAAAGGTCAGTAGGAACAAGGTGGAGAGGATAAGCAGGTGAGGTTTGACAGCCGGTAAGAAGGTGGGCATCCCACCCAGCCACCCAAGCGCACGGTTGAAATAGTAAAACGCTCCAACCCCCACCAGCACGATGAGAGAACAGAACACCACCAGTCCCGTTAGGAAGGAAAGGAACGGCAATCGGAATATATAGAAACCTACATCCTGACCGAACAGGGGGTCTTGTGTACCGAAGGAACCCCCATAGCGGTAGAGCAGGAACTCGTTCCAGTAGCTGGCTGCGCTGGCACCGATGAAGAGGGAGAAGAGGAGCGTGCCTAACATCAGCAGGGCAAAGGTTCCCCGACGCACCGCACGAGTAATCCGAACGATGCGCCCGCCCCGCAACACCAGATCGGGCTCCTCAACAGAACCTGCGATACGGTTGGCAATCCACAAGTTCACCCCTGCAAACAGGAAAAATCCTACCGATGCGGTCAGAAAGAGCGTCCATTTTAGCCCCAACGCCCGCGTAAACAGGGTAGGGTAGCCTACATCATGCACAAACCAGAGGTAGTCCGTGTAGATTCTTACCAGTGTTCCTCCAAACAGAAACACGAGGAGCAAGACGATGATTAGCCCCGTTGCCAACCTCTGCCGCGTCTGAACCGTCTGCATGGTAGGTGGAATTGTACCCCCTCTATCAGCCAGCGGGTATACTATGGGCATAAGGAGGCGTTTCTTCCATGCCCTATGTGATAACGGAACCGTGTATCGGCGTGAAGGATAAGTCCTGTGTCGCGGTCTGCCCCGTAGACTGCATCTACGAGGGGGAAGACCAGTTCTATATCAACCCAGATGAATGTATCGACTGCGGTCTTTGTGAACCCGAATGCCCAGTGAATGCCATTTATGCGGACACGGAAGTGCCTCCCGAATGGCGCCACTATATTGAGAAGAACGCAAACTTCTTTAAGAATAAGTAGTATCGGGCTGGCAGGAGCGGTAGGATTCTTGCTCCTGCTGGCTTTGCCCCGTGTGTTCAGCCCCACTCCCCTGCGTGCGGACAGCGATACCGCTGTCATGCTGGATGCCATTCGTCAAGCGGGTGGGATTGCAGGGGTGGGGCGTTGGTTCGGAGGCGACTGGCTTCTGGAGAACGGCTTCTATCGCCCTATCACCAGCCTCTCGCTCACGCTGGACTACATGCTGTATGGGGAGACTGCGTGGGGGTACCGTTTCACGAATTGGCTCCTGATTGTGCTCACGGTAGCGGGAGCGTATGGATTGGTGCGTCTCTATGGCAGGCTGATAGGGGTTCCCTATGCAGAGTGGCTGGCATGGGGGACTGCGGTTGCGCTGGCGCTTCAGTTTGGGGGCTTCACCCAGCGATTGGGACAGTGGTCTACTTGGTGGTGGGTGGGATTGGTGGCGGTTGGGGTACTGGGGGTGCAGGGCGGTCTTCCGAAACTGCAGACACGGGGAGAGTGGCTCTGGATGGGGCTGGCAATAGGGGCAATCTTTTGGGGCTTTGAACGGCTACTGAGTGCCGACTATACACGCCTGATCGAGTGGGTGCCCTCACGCACTGCCTTGCTGGCGAGTGCGCTGGGCGTATGGGGAACCTACGCGCTGATTCGGGGTGCCGAGCAACGCCAGTGGGGCTGGCTCCTGTTAGGTTGCTGTCTTTACCTGCTGGCTTTGGGAGCCTATGAACAGCCCGTGATGGTGGTGTTTGTGCTGATGGCGTGCGCAATAGCGTTCCGTTCACGCTGGGGTGGATGGAGTGTGCGCGTGGCAGGGAGTGCGCTTCTGATGGTGCTGATAGTGGTCGCGCTGAGACTGAGCTTCATAACGACCGAACCGAGCCCCTATCAGCGACAGCAGGTGCGCAGTAGCCTTTCGGGTCCGATTGTGAGTTATTTCACAGAGTTAGTGCCTCCTCTCGAGCAGTGGTTCTACTGGACGGTTGTTCTACCCACTCCAGAGGTATGGCTCTTTCGCGAGCCGTGGGATCGACTAATGGCGTTGTTGCTGTATGGGGGGGTGTTAGTGGCGTTTTGGCAGAGGCGTGCGCTTTTGGGCGGAGCCTTCCTATGGCATGCGCTCACCTTCCTACCGATGGTGTTTCTGCACTTTTTTGAACACTACATGTGCCTGCCCCAGGTGGGCAAGAGCCTGTTCGATGTGGCGCTCATCCTCTGGGGCATCGAAATTGGGGGCAAATTGGGCGTTAAAAACGCGCCATCCCCTTGACAAAGCCGTCGAAATTTACTATAATTTGAATTGGGCGTAGCCCACTGACTCGAGATGATGGGGCGGATTAGGCGATGGTGTTGTCGATTCCTGCAGGAATCCCCGCAGGAAGATGGAACTTTATAGCCTAATGGTGCGTATAGCCCTATGGAGTGTTGTTGTAGACCTCATCATCTCAAGGACGGCTTGTGAAAACATTCACAAGAGTCGTTCGTCTATATGAGGAGGTAGAAGTAGCGATGCCGATATTGAATGAAGAGATGGAATTGCTTGACACGCAGGCGGAGGCACGGCTAACCAGGGTCGGGCACACTTCCTCGTACGACCCGCTCGACCTCGAGATGGAAACGTTAGACCTCGACGACATCGAGCCGATGGACGAGGAGATTTCGTCCATCGGGATGGGGGGCTTAGAACTGGGGGACGAGCTTTCTGCCGAGGAAGAGTACGACTTCTGGGGCGGATTAGGCGAGGAGACCCCGCATGAAGAGGATAGTGTGGAGCTGGAGCTGTGGATGCTCCAGAGCCGTCGTTCGCAACTGTTGACCCCTGAAGAAGAGATTCGCTACGCCCAGCAGGTGCAGGCGGGCGAGCGACTCTACAAGATTCGCCAGCAGTTGGCAGAGAAGCGCAAGGTCAGCCCTGAGCAGATTACCGAAGAGGAGTGGGCAGAGGCGGCGGGCATTCCGCCCTATGAGCTGGCGTTCCGCTTGGAAGAGGCAGAAGAGGCGAAGCGACGGCTCATCGAGTCGAACCTGCGCTTGGTGGTGAGCGTCGCTAAGCGCTACGCCACTCGCGGAATCTCGCTGGCAGACCTGATTCAGGAGGGCAACCTCGGACTGATTCGCGCAGTGGAGAAGTTCGACCCCGAGCGTGGTTTCCGCTTCAGCACCTACGCTACTTGGTGGATTCGCCGTGCGATTGCGCGCGCCGTCATCAACAATGGGCGCACCATTCGCATTCCCGTCTATGTGGCAGAGCTCATCAACAAGGTCATCAAGACCGAAATGCGCCTCCAGCAGATTCTCCAGCGGGAGCCGACCGACGAGGAGATTGCGCAAGAGACGGGGATGAGCGTAGAGCGAGTGCGCGAGATACGACGCGCCTCAGTGGAGCCAATCTCCATCGAAAGCCCCGTGGGCGAGCGCGATAACGCCACCTTAGGCGAGTTCATCCCCTCCAACGATATTGTGCCCACGCCCGAAGATGTGACGCGCCAAATGATCCTGCGCGAGGAAATCGATATGATTCTGGACAAGCTCCAGCCTCGCGAACGGGATGTTGTGCGCTTGCGCTTCGGGCTGGATGACGGGCATCAGCGCACCCTCGAGGAGGTGGGCGCAGAACTCAAGATTACACGCGAGCGCGTGCGCCAGCTCGAACTGCGCGCCCTGCGCAAACTGCGCCTCATCGGGGAGCAGATCGAAGACCTCCGCAAGAACAAGGGGCTCGAACTGGAAGAGGCACTCGCTCTGATTGAGGACATCGAGTAAGGGCAGACCGCTGGTCTGCCCTTCCCTGCGAGGGCACGAAGGATGAAACACGGCAAGATGCGCGACGAAATTTTTTTCTCTGCTAATCGTGAGGGTAGCCCCTCCAAACATCAAGAGAAAAAAATTTCGGAAGCGCGAGTGCCCCTTCCCACTTTAGAACGCCTTGCGACTTACCTTCGAGTGCTCCTCGACCTTCACGAACGCGGAGTGGAAACGGTCTCTTCCCAAGACATCGAGCAACATTCGGGCATCAGCGCCGCGCAGTTTCGCAAAGACCTCTCCTACTTCGGTGAGTTCGGCAAGCCCGGCGTGGGCTACTCCGTGCCCAAACTTATCCAGTGTATCGAGCGCATTTTACATCTGGACCGCGACCAGCCGATGCTTTTGATAGGCGCAGGTAATCTGGGCGCAGCGCTGGTCGGCTATCCCAACTTTGCTGCGCATCGATTCCGAATCGCTGCGGTGTTCGACAATAACTTTGTCAAGATTGGGCGCCCGTTTGGCGACCTCGTGATTGAAGACATCGCACGGCTGAAGGAGGTCAACGCCCGAATCGGAGCCAAAATTGCGATTGTCGCAGTGCCTGCCAGCGCTGCGCAAGAGGTGGCAGACCAGCTGGTGGAAGCGGGCATCACCGGCATCCTCAACTTTGCGCCCACCATTCTGCGCGTGCCCGACCATGTGGCGGTGCGCAATGTGTCGTTTCTCCAAGAGTTAGCGGTGCTCTCGTATGAGATTGCCGAGTCGGAAACGGACTATGAAGAAGGAAAGCCACTTGCCTCTTCTCCTTCGCTGATGACCCCCCAAGCCAAAGGAGGCGGTTATGCAGTATGACTTTTTGGTGCTGGGCAGTGGGATTGCGGGCTTGACCTTCGCCCTGAACAGCGCGCCTCACGGTACGGTGGCGATTCTCACCAAGAAACAGCGCTCCGAATCGAACACGAACTATGCACAAGGCGGTATCGCCGCTGCGATAGGTCCCGACGATTCGTGGGAACTGCATATGCAGGACACGCTGATTGCAGGGGCAGGGCTGTGTGAACCCGAAGCGGTTCAGGTGCTGACTCAGAACGGACCGCGCCTCATCCAGTGGCTCATCGATTTAGGAGCGGAGTTCGACCGTAATCCTGACGGCTCGCTGGCGTTGGGGATGGAAGGGGGGCACTCGCGCAATCGTATCGTGCATACCGCTGACCACACGGGCTGGGAAATCGAGCGCACCCTCTTGCGCGCTGTGCGCAACACGCCCAACATCACCTTGCTGGAACATGACCAAGTGCTGGAACTGTTGATGGAAGGCGATACCTGTGTGGGCGTGCTTGTCCACGATACCCAGAGCGATGACCTGTTTGAAATCCGTGCTCGCGTGGTAGTGCTGGCGACAGGAGGGTGTGGGCAGGTCTATCTGCATACCAGCAATCCCCCGATCGCCACAGGTGATGGGATTGCGATGGGCTGGCGCGCGGGCACAGTAATTGCCAATATGGAGTTCATCCAGTTCCACCCGACCACCTTGTATCATCCTTCCGCCCAGTCGTTCCTGATTTCGGAGGCGGTGCGTGGGGAAGGGGGCATCCTGAAGCGGAAGGATGGCTACCGCTTCATGCCCGATTACGACCCGCGTGCCGAGTTAGCCCCGCGCGATATTGTGGCGCGCGCCATCGATGCCGAACTCAAAAAGACAGGCGACCCGTGCGTCTACCTCGACATCACCCACCTCGATCCCGACTTCATCCGTCGACGATTCCCCACCATCTACCAACGCTGTCTGGAGTACGGAATCGATATCACCCGCGAGCCTATTCCCGTCGTGCCCGCAGCGCACTATGTGTGCGGGGGCGTCTGGACGGATAGTTGGGGACGCACGACCATTCGCAACCTCTATGCCTGTGGGGAGGTGGCGTACACGGGGGTTCACGGGGCGAACCGTCTGGCAAGCAACTCGCTTTTAGAGGCGTTGGTGTTTGCCGAGCGCGCCGCGATGCATGCGGTCAACCGTTTTGGAGAGCCTCCGCCCGTGCCCCACTATCCCTGTGCACCCCACGAGCCGTTTGCCCCCAACCATACCCTGCCTGCAAGCGAACCCTTCGATTGGGCGCAGGCGAGACTAACGGTGCGCACCCTGATGCAGTCCAAAGTGGGGATTGTGCGCACGGTGGCACGCCTGCAAGAGGCAGAAGCAGAACTCTATACCCTTGCCCGGCGTATCGAGTCTGCCTACCTGCGTGAACACCCGACCGTCGACTCGTGCGAGACTCGCAATCTGGTGACCTGTGCGCTGTTGATTGTGCGCAGTGCGCTCCTGCGCAAGGAGAGCCGAGGCTTGCATACGGTGCTGGACTATCCCGAACCGAACCCAGAGTATGCCCACTGCCCGACCCTTCTGAAACGCGATGAAAAAGGTGGATTGTATCCTGCGCCCACACAAGCTGGAGGAAGTGAAGACCGCCCTCAGTGAGTTGGGCATCACGGGAATGACCGTGAGCGAGGTGCGAGGGTGTGGCTCCTCCCCACCCAGTGGAGGCGTGCTGGGTGAGGAGCCTTTGATACGGCTCCCGTTGCGCCTGCGCATCGAGATGGTCGTGCCCGATTCGCTTGTGGAACCCGTAATTGAAACCCTGTTGGAGCATGCCCGCACGGGACAGCCCGACGACGGCAAGATTTTTGTGCTTCCCTACGAGGAGGCGATTCGCATCCGCACCGACGAGCGAGGCGAATCGGCAATCTGAGGTACAATTTGCCTCGTGAGCAGTGCAATCTACGACATCACCATCATCGGTGGCGGTCCCGTCGGCTTATTCGGGGCGTTCTATGCGGGCTTGCGTGGGATGAGCGTGAAGATTATCGACAGCCTGCCCGAACTGGGCGGTCAACTCACCGCGCTCTATCCCGATAAGTACATCTACGATATGCCCGGCTTCCCCGAAGTGCTTGCCAAAGAGCTTGCCGAGCAGATGATTCGGCAAGCGATGCGCTTCCAGCCGACCATCTGCTTGGAGGAGCGCGCCGAAACGCTCACCCGCGCCGACGACCACTGGCTCATCACGACCAGCAAGGGCATCACACACGCCACACGCACAGTGGTCATTTGCGCAGGCGTGGGTGCCTTCACACCGCGCAAACTGAATGCAGAGGGCATCGAGGCGTTCGAGGGTAAGGGCGTCTACTATGGGGTCAGGGAACGCGCGCAGTTTGCGGGCAAGCGGTTGCTGATTGTCGGAGGGGGCGACTCGGCGGTCGATTGGGCGTTGAACCTCTACCCGATTGCCCGCGAGGTGACCCTTATCCATCGGCGGGACGAGTTCCGTGCCCACGAGCAGAGCGTTCAGCAACTGCGCCAATCGCCCGTGCGCATTCTGACGCCCTACGAAGTGCGACGCGTGGAAGGAAATGGGCAACTGGAGCGCGCCATCATCTTCCACAACAAGACCCAAGAGGAGATGACCCTCGATGTGGATGCGGTTATCCTCAATCTGGGCTTTGTCGCCAGCCTCGGACCCATCAAGAACTGGGGACTGGAGTTAGAAGGGAATGCGATCAAAGTGAACGCCTACATGATGACGAACCTGCCGGGTGTCTACGCGGCGGGCGATGTGTGCACCTATGAGGGCAAACTCAAGCTGATTGCTACAGGCGTGGGTGAGGTGTGCATCGCAGTCAATCACGCCAAGCACACGATTGACCCCACCGCCAAGATGTTCCCAGGCCACAGTAGCGACATGAGTTTGCCCCCGTTGCAGTGAGGCTCTTACTCTGCCTCAATCAAGCCCCTCAACTTGGCTAAATCTTCGGCGAAGCGGGATTCGTCGGGGGTTTCGATGAGCATCGGCAGGGAGGTGAAGCGGGGGTCGTTCATAATCAACTGGAACGCGCTTGTGCCCAGCTCGCCCTCGCCAATATGCTCGTGCCTATCCACACGCGAGGCGAACGGTTTCTTCGAATCGTTCAAGTGCCACACCTTGAGCCTTTCCAACCCAATATAGCGGTCGAACTCTTCCCAAACGGCTTCGTAGGTGTCGGGCGTGCGCAGGTCGTAGCCTGCTGCGAACAGGTGGCACGAGTCGGCGCAGATGACTAACCGCTCGTCGGGCAGTGCCTCCAGAATTCGGGTGAAATGTTCGAACCGATAGCAGAGCGCAGAGCCTTGTCCTGCCATCGTCTCCATAGCGATGCAGACCCCGTCGGGCATCTCCTTCAAGAGGTTCCCCAGACTCTCTATTAAAAGGTTAAGCCCTTGCTCGGTATCAGGGTGGGAGCCCATATGCACTACTGCATAGCGAATACCCAGTTTGGCACATCGCTGAAGCTCTGCAAGGTAGGCGTCGTACGACTTTTTGCGGGTCTGGGGGTTCTCGGAGGCGAGGTTGACGAGGTACGCCGCGTGCGACACGACGCAGTGAATGCCCGTTTCCTGCTTCGCCTTCTCGAACGCCTGCGCCTGCTCATCGGACACGGTAGCACCCGCCCACTGGCGCGGGCTGGCGGTGAATATCTGGATGGCAGTACAGCCTATCTTGACGCCTTCATAGAGAGCGTTATGAAGCCCGCCTGCGACGGACATATGGGCACCGAGGAGCCGTTTCATAGGTTCAGCGATTCGTGGGAGTGCGCGAAGTTCCTGCTCGCCCTTCGGGAAGCACCTCGAATCGCAACTGGAGGCTGTCGCCTGCGTAGGTATCTTTCTGGGCGTAGGCAATCAGCGTGACGCGTGGGGTTCGGCACTGCCGAGTGCGCTCTAATATCTCAGCGAGGGTATGGGGCGAGGCTTCTCCAACGGTCGGCATCTCGCCCGCTTGCTCGGCGCGAGGCACCATGCCCGCTTCAATTGCCGATTGGCGCACCGTACCCCTGAGAAACTGAAGCACTTGGCTTAGCACATCTTGGGCACCGCGACACTCGATCGTGGTGCGCGCCACCTCTTGCCCTGCCGAGAAGACCTTGTGGTTGCGGAAGAGGCGGATTTCTACGGGCACAGGCTCGCCCTCTGCAGTGTTCGTGAGCGCGACCACCAGCACCGCCACCGAGTCGGGGTAGTTGCGGATGTTCTGGACAATCGTGTCGAGGCTCTCGACCTCGTCGACGATGACCTCCTGCCCACTGGCGAGGCGCACCCGTTTTTCGGGGATGAAGATGGCGCGCTCTCTACCGTGTGGCTCCGCCCCCCGCTGTCGGGCGTACTGGTCGGCTCTATTCAGGAGCTCTTGGATGGCTCGGCGGATGCGGAACTCGCTCCAGTTGGCGGGTAGGGTCGTGCGCGCCAGCTCCTCGCCCAAGTGGAAGGCGACCGGCTTGAGCCGAATATCCGCCAGCTGAACCAGATTCTGCACCGCCCTTTCTAACTGCTCCAAACGAGCACGGTATTCAGTATTCCTGTCCAGCAGGATGCGATTCCGCTCCTCAAGGTCGCTGTTTTGTTTCTGAAGTTCCCGATTGCGCTCTTCCAGCTGAGCATTTTCAGCGAGAAGGCTTTTATTGCGCTGTTCCAGCTGAATATTCTCCCGTGTGACACGGATGTTGTACTCGGTGAACTCATCGTTTTGTTCTCGCAGGCTTTGTTGAATCTGTTGAAGATTCGCAATCTCCTGATTGAGGCTGGCAATCTGAAGTTGAAGCGCGTCGCGAGTTTTGGAGAGGTTATCCACTTGCTTCTGAACGCTGGCGAGGGTCTTCTGGCTCTGGCTCAGTTTGTGCTGACTCTCTTTCAGCTTGCGCTCAAGATTTTCAGCGAGCTTGAGTTGTGCCTCGAGGTTCTTCTGAAGCGTTTCTAACTGTTTTTGGATGTTGTCGCGCTCGGTTTCGAGGGCTTTGCGTTCGTCTGTGAGTTGCTCGTTCATCTTGCGCAGGCTTTTTAGACGCGCCTCGTTCTCGCGCAGTTCATACAGGATTCGGTCGCCCCGCGTAATCCATGCGCGAAACGACTCGTTCATTAGGGTCAGGGTCGCAACGGTAAGCGCTACTGTAAGCCCCCCTGTGATGGTCGTGATGAGGGTTGCGGTCAGGCGGGGACGGATACCGAAGAGGGTGACACGCTGTTTGCCGAGCTTCCTGCCGAGCCAATCGCCTCCGTACGCCAAACCTGCCCCAAACACCACCATCAACACAACAAACGCCAACATCGTCCAAGTCATGGGCGTATCAAAAAGAGTATACCTGTGGGAAGCAGGGTACAATAGAAGCCACTGATGGAACGGCGTGTCTATTGCGGATGGCTGGTGACGGATGGTCATCGCTATCCGAATCGAGCGTTGGTGATAGAAAAGGGGCGTGTTGTTCGCTGGGAGCCATTTGACCCCGCCACTGTTCGCCTCTCGCCCGAGGATGTGGACGCTCGGCACTATGCGGTTCTGCCAGGGCTGATCGACATCCACATTCACGGTGGAGGCGGGCGCGACCTGATGGAGGGCACTCCTGAGGTCGTGGAAGCGGTGGCGTGCCATCTCCTACGATATGGGGTCACGGGATTCTTGGTGACTCCCCTCACAGCGCCGTGGGATGCCATTCGTGCGACCATCGAGTCGGCATGGAAGGTACGGCTTGAGGGTTCGGAAGGCGCGCAAGTGCTGGGGTGCCACTTGGAAGGACCGTTCATCAATCCCAAGCGAGCAGGTGCGCAACCGCCCGAATTCATTCGCCCGCCCAGCATACAGGAGTTGCAGTCGGCATTAGGAGCCTTAGTGGACGAACTGCGCATCATCACCCTCGCGCCCGAGCTTAACGGGACGGAACCTTTGGTTCGTTTTCTGGTGGAGCGCGGGGTTATCGTCTCAATAGGGCACACCGATGCCGATTACGAGGCGGTTGCACGCGCCATCGAGTGGGGAGCGCGCCACGCTACCCACTGCTTCAACGCCATGCGTCCGTTCCACCACCGCGAGCCGGGAACAATCGGGGCAGTGCTGGTGCATCCCGAACTGAAGGCGGAACTTATTTGGGACCATGTGCATACCCATCCTGCAACGGCGCGCATGCTGGTGCAGGCAAAAGGCGTGCAAGGGGTCATCTGCATCTCAGACGGCGTGGCAGGAGCGGGGATGCCCGAAGGCTACGCCTTCGAACTGTGGGGTCATCGCGCGCTCGTGCAAGAGGGCAAAGCCATCTTGGCGGAAAACGGCTCGCTGGCAGGCAGTATCATCGGCATGGATACCTGTCTGCGCCATGCCGAGCAAGCCTTCGGGTTGGAGTGGGCAAGCCTGTTCTGTTCGGCAAACCCGGCTCGCGCCTTGGGGCTGGAAGGGCGAAAAGGCACTCTGCGCCCAGGTGCCGATGCCGATTTCATCCTTTGGGACTGCCAACACGCCCAAGTGGTCAGCACTTGGGTGGCAGGAATTTGCCGATACCGTGCGAATCAGTAGCAGGAATCGGTTTTGAGTCAGCGAATCTAACTTCGCTATCGCAATCTATAGGAGGTCTTTCGGACGATGTGGAACGACGAACGAGTGCAGGACGAGGCGATCGACGCGCAACAACCCGTGAACGACGCGCCAACCGGGGAGACGAGTGCCACGCCAACAGGCGAGATAGAAACCCCAACCCAAGGGGAAACGACGCCTGAGGAGGTTTCGGTTTCGACGGCTCAAGCAGAGCAATCGGCTCCTACTGCGAGTGTTGAGCAGGAGACAGCGACTGCTTCTGAATCGGAACTCACGATGGAAGAGGCGCTGGAACAGAGCTTTCGCTCGTTTGAGCAAGGCGAGATTGTGCGCGCCACGGTGGTGCAGGTCGACCGCGAAGGCGCCCTTGTGGATGTAGGCACGAAGACCGAGGTCAAAATCCCCTTATCGGAGCTCTCGGCTGAGCAGGTGAGCTCCGCTGAGGAGGTTGTGCAGGTTGGAGAAGAGATCGAAGTCAAGGTGTTGCGCCCGCGCGGAGAGGAGGGCATGCCCGTACTCTCCAAGCGCCAAGCCGACTTCGACCGCTTATGGGAAAGCATTCGGCAGGCTTACCAAGAGAAGCGCACCCTCGAAGCACCCGTGATTGAACGGGTGAAAGGCGGTGTAGTGGTGGATATCGGGGTGCGCTGTTTCGTGCCCGCCAGTCAGATTGCGCGCCGAATCCCCCCCAGCCAGCTCGACCGTCTGATTGGGGAGAATATCCCCATCAAGATTATCGATCTGGACGAGGAGAAGCGCAAGGCGGTCGCCTCGAACCGCTTAGCGGAGGAGGAGATTCGCCACCAGCGCGAGCGCGAGGAGCAAGAACGGCGCGAGCGTATCTTCAGTAGCCTCCAAGTGGGGCAACTGCTGAAGGGCACGGTCAAACGGCTCACGAACTATGGTGCCTTCGTGGACATAGGTGGATACGAGGGACTGCTCCATGTCAGCGAAATCGCATGGGGGCGTGTCGACCACCCGCGCGAAGTGCTGAAAGAAGGCGACGAGATCGAGGTGGTGGTGATTCGCTTAGAACCAGCGAACGGTAAAGTTGCCCTTAGCCGTCGCCAAGCGTTGCCCGACCCGTGGCAAACGGTGGCGCGCCACTATCGCGAAGGCGACGAGGTAGAAGCCCCCGTCTCGCGTGTGGTGCGTACAGGTGCTTTTGTGCGCATCAGCGAAGGAGTGGAGGCGTTTATTCCCCTCTCCGAGCTCAGCTCTCGACGCATCAAAAACCCTGAAGAGGTGGTCTCAACGGGGCAGGTCGTTAAAGCACGCATCCAAGAGGTGAACCCCTCCCGACGCTGGATGGTGCTGAGCGTGCGCGCCTTAGAGGAGGGGCAAGCCGTTCAAGAGTATCAACGCCAGCGTACCCCAGCACGCTCTTCAGGAGGCACATTCACGATAGGTAGACGCCTTTCCTCTCAACTTCAAGAGCTTCAACAAAGCATCGCCCAAGAAGAAGCGGGGACAGAGAGTTCGGCTTCCGTAGGCGGAACGGACGAGAGCACCCAGGCTACAGAAATGCAAGCAGAAGTAGCCCCCACCGAGGCCGAGTCAGGGGCGCAAGTGGAAAATTCTGCCGACGATTCGGCAGGAACTGCCATCCCCGATGCCGAAACGGAGCCAAAGGATGCTGAATGAGGCGTCTCGCCCTGACAGGTGGCATTGCCGAAGGCAAGACCACCGTGCTTGGAATGTTTCGCCAGTTAGGGATTGCGACCCTCAGTAGCGATGAGATAGTCGCACGCCTGCTGAGTCCAGGGACGGAACTATGGCAACAATTGGTGGAGCGGTTTGGAGAGGCGATTCTGAATGCCGACGGTACGCTGTCGAAAACTCGGTTAGCCGAGCTGGCGTTCAGCAATCCCTCCTATCGGCGCGCCCTCAATCAGCTCGTGCATCCCGCAGTAGTCAAGGAACTCCAACGCCAAACGGTGCAGAGTGGGGAAACGCTCCTGCTTATCGAAGTGCCCCTGCTGATCGAAGTGGCTCTGCAAGGCTGGTTCGATGGGATTATCGTGGTGCAAGCCACCCCGCGTTTACAATACCAACGGCTGAAAGCACGCGGGATGCCCGAATCGCTGATTACCCAGGTTCTCAGCTCGCAACTCCCCACGCGCGCCAAAGTGCCATTCGCCGATTGGGTCGTGCGCACCTATTGCCCTCTCGAGCGGACTGCTCGGCAGGTGGAACGGTTGGTAGCCAGCCTATGAGAGCGGGTATACTTGCAGGTGGAACGATTTCAGCGAACGAGCGTCTAAAAAGCGACAGGAGAAACGGAAGGTGTATCGAACGCAATCATCGAGGCAAGAGGAGGTTATGAAGTGGTAAGTCGACGATGGTGGTTGATACTGGCGGGCTTTTGGATTCTTGGGCTGAGCTTTGCCCAGACAGGGTCGCCTTCTAATCGAACGGGAGATGGACCGTTTGTACGGCACACCCTCCCGTATTCACAATATCGCCCTATCCCACCTAAAAACTATCGAGTAGTGCCATCGCAGGCTCCCTCTCAGGTGTCCAGCGTACGCTGGCAAAAGAACGGACTTTTTAATCCCCAGCAGTTCCTTCAGCAACTGCTCTCCAACGGCGCCCACCGCACGCGTGCCCCGCGCTGGGACCGCGACCTCACGCTTGCACCCACTGACGATATTCACCCCGTCTACTATCCAGGACAAGCCCGTATCTTCTTTGCCAGCAATGCCAGAGATGTGGTGAATGGGCGTTTAGCGAACCCTGGACCTTACTACCGTATCTGGCGCGGCGACCTTGATGACGGAGCCGAGCCTCCGAACGCCAGCCTCACGAACCTCATCCAGATCACGGGCGATACCCCCGACGAACAGTTTGCCAGCCAGTTTCACCCAGCCATTAATCAACAAGCCACGCTGATGGCTTATGTGAACCAAACTGCATCGGGCAACACGAACATCATCGTGCGCAACCTCACTACTAATGCCCGTCTTGTGCTGACCACCAGCAACGATGGCGTCACTCAAAACCTCCGTCCAACCCTCAGTCCGGGTGGGAATCTTGTGGCTTTTGCCTCGAATCGGCTTGAGCAAGGAGAAACCGAAGCCGACCGACGCTTCCGCATCTATGTCATGCGCACCGACGGACGCCCCTTCGATGACGGGGTACTGATTCGGCGGTATACCTTCCCTGAGCTGGGTCAGAACGACCTCGAGCCAGCATGGTCGCCCGATGGACGCCGAATCGCTTTCGCTCGGGTGGATGATGCGGGCTTCAGCTACATCTATATTGTAGATGTCGATACGCGGGTCGTAACGCAGTGGACGAGCTTTGTAGACATAGCTGGCAATCGTCCCAGCGACCGTCAACCTGCTTGGTCGCGTGTGCCTGGCAATCCCAACGCGCCCGGGCTTATCCTCTTCTCCTCGAACCGAAAGTCGCTGGATAATCAGGGGCGCCATCAGCGTCAGACATCCAGCAACAGCGTCGATATAGCCAATCAAGTTTATGATGTTTACTATGTCTCTGCAGAAATACCAGAGGACGCTCAGCCTCCTGCTGTCTCGCTTACCGTAGACCCCAGTACCCCCGACCGAGCGCGCCCTGCCTATCCGGGCGACCCGAACTCGTGGGTCGGTGCCCAATATCCGAGCGCGGCTATCGTAGAACGCAATCGCTTCGTTTATCAATCCACTCGATTAGTAGAAGGCAACATTCAGGGCGACCACGATATTTGGGAGACTTTCTTCTCGGATACCTCGCCCCCTATACTGGAAATTTTACCAATTATCTTGCCTGGCAAGGAGTTGTTCCCTGGCGATGAAGTGACGGTTCGTGTGCGGATTTCCGATTTCCAAACAGGGATTGACTTTGTACGCGTCCAGTTCAAAGACCCCGACAGCGCAGAGCAGGACGCCGAGGGCTTAGAGCATAAACTCTACTGGCTCTTCCAGTTTGATCCCCTCTTCCCGAACCGCATTTTAGTGTCCGAGGCAGGCGAAGCCTATGTGCCCCTGTTTGTAGAGGTAGGGTGTGAGGCGATTAATCCCTACACCTATGCCTATGTTCCTCCCTACTCACTGGCACGACTGGGATTTGATGGGCGTTTGGATGACACCCTTCCTTTGGAACCTGTGCAGGATGAACCAGGAGTCTATGAGGTACGGTGGCGCACCCCCGATGTGCCCAGCGACTTCTATGTGGACATTATTGTTCGCGATAACGCTGGCAACGAATTTATCTTCGATAACATTTCAGGGTTCACCACCCGGCGCTTTGTAGGGGCGACGAATGTCCTCTTGGTAAGCGATTACATGAGCGGGCAAATCTTCGTCCAGAACCGAATCGACCGCATTGGAAACAATCCCGAACTGCGCCCTACTTGGCAGCCTGTGGAAAGTTATTGGACCGACAACCCAACGGGTAAGCCACCGTTTGACCTCACTCAGCCTCCCAGCGGTAGTCGGCTCCAGATTATTGGAGATGGGGCGTTTGTAGGACCTGCAGGGAATATTCGCAGCGATACATTAGGAGAGAACACCCCTATCCGATTGCTTTATGACATTTGGCGTGTGCAGTGTCGGAACCCGATTACACCCTCTGTGTTGGCTGCGTATCTCCCGCGCGAGGAAGATGAGCCAACCGACTTGGGCGGTTCCACGCGGAAGAAGCTCCACGCTGAGCGCATCGTGATTTGGGGTAGCCCTTATACAGGGAACTTGTGGGCAGGTCCTGGGCACCTCCTCGACCCTGAGGTGCAGACGCTCCTCCGCACCTTTGTAGACAGCAGTGGGCGTTTAGTGGTGAGCGGGCAGGATGTGGCATGGGCGCTCACCCTACTTGGCACTTTGGGAAGCCGGTTTCTGAACGAGGTTTTGCGCGCCGAGTTTGAACCCTTCTGGCAATACGACACCGCAGAAGATGTATTCCTTGTGGGCGTTCCCTATCAGGGTTTGCGCCACCAAGTGGATTCCCAGGGGTTAGACACCATTCCAGGAACTCCAGGAGACCCGAACCCTATCGCTTTGAATCCTGCAGGGATTCCTGTATGGATTCGTTTTGAGGGTTCAACCCTCGTTGTTGACCAGCCTTCTGCGTTCCGCCTGTCCCATCCTGCGTCCTACTTTGCTTCGCCAGCAGGAGACTCTTTTGATGTGACTCTTCCTGTTGGGGCTACTGCAACCACCCCGCTTTATACCGACGCGGCATGGAATCAGGTGTGGCTTGATGTGGTGCGCGTCACGGCACCCACAGGTGCTCCTTATCGATATGCCAACGCTGGAGGCTTTGCTGGGGTCACCGATCGAGCGGGCACTTACTATGCGAACCCTACTAACCGTTCAAAAGTGGCGTTCTTCTCCTTTGGAATTGAAGGGGTTAACTCCACTTACAACCCCGGTCCACCAGGAACGCTCTGGTGTCGAGCCTATCGCCATAAAATTTTGGCGAACGCCTACGGCTGGATGACCCACAATGTGCTGGAAGGTGTGGTGCGCCAGTACGACCCTGAACGGCGCGAGTATTTCCCGCTTCCGCGTGCGGTCGTGCGTGTCTACGGCTTAGCCCCTCCCAGCATCGATGAGGAGTTGGTGGGCGTAGCGATTACCGACTCGACGGGGTTCTATCGAATCGTGGGGCTGGAGGCAGGAAGTTACCTGGTGGAGGCGGTGCGCCCAGGCTTCCGCATTCAACACCCCGAAACCTTCACCGCTGTGTTCAACACTACGGACTCCCCTGTTGTTATCAATCTGGTGATGCTCAAGGCGCCTCCAGGGCAGATTGCGGGGCGCGTCGTGGATATCAATGGGCAACCGGTGCGCTATGCCACCGTCCAAGCAACCAGCGTCGACGACCCAGAGCTGACGGTGGAAGTGCTCACCGATGTGAACGGGAACTTCCTGATGACACGCGTGCCTGTAGGGCAGTGGAATGTGACGGTCACGCGTGTCGAGGAGGGCGGATATAATCTACCACCAATACGCCCGACAGGACCTCCTCAAGGAGTGTTCCAAGTGACGGTTAACTCCAACGAAACCACGGTTCTCCCAGAAGATTTTGTGTTGGAGCCTCTTCCGGGCATTGTGGAGGGTATCGTAACGGATGCCCAAACGGGTAATCCTATCGGAAATGCTCGTGTGTTCGCTACGGTTGCCAACCAAGCACGCGAAACCTTCACCAACGCCAACGGACAGTATTCGCTGGAACTGCCTGCAGGCAGTCATACCGTGACGGCAGTAGCACCGGGTTATGCACCGCGTGGAGAGAATGTACAGGTGCTTGCAGGTGAAACCGTCACCCAGAACTTTGCACTCGACCTCCTGCCTCCGGGCACGATCACAGGGCGTGTGGTACGCAAACCTGCTAATACTCCAGAACCGAATGTCACGATTGAGGTGCTGTTTGGTGCAGAAGTCATTGCTTCGGGTACAACCAACGAGAACGGCACCTACACCATCCCGAATGTTCCACCTGCAGACTATGTGGTGCGCCCGCGCAAGAGTGGCTACACCTTCGAACCACCCACCCGCCCGGTTACGGTGGTCTCTGCTCAAACCGTCACGGTTGACCTCTTCCGGGCGGAGCCGTTGAAGATCTTCCCGCGTGGGCGAACGCTGGTCTCAGCACCTTACGACTATACGCAGGATGTGAGGACGCTTCTTAGCGTGCCTGCGAACGCCAGCTTCCAGTTCTTCACTTGGAACCCCACGCAAGGGCGCTACCTGTTCTATCCGAACGCTCCTGCGAATCGCTTTGTGCTGGGACGCGGGTACTTCCTGGATACCAGCATCGACCTGCCGTTGGCAATCGAGGGCACACCTGCCGATGAGAACGAGCCGTTCGACATTCCGCTCAGCAAGGGATGGAACCTGATAGGGACGCCATTCCCCTTCAATATTTCATGGAGCCAAACTTTGGTGCGCGACCCGCAGACCAACACCTTCATCTCGAACAGCACAGCGGTCGGGAAGGGGCTTATCGGCAACGCCTTATGGGGCTACTCGTTTGGAGCCTACAGTGTTACCACGCGGATGGAACCGTGGCGTGGCTACTGGGTGTTCGCAAGCCAAGATACGGTTCTGCGGATTCCTCCCGAAGCACGAACGCGCAGTGCTGACGGTCGAAGCGTGCCCGTTCCTGCAGGTGGATGGCTGTTGAGCATAGAAGCGGAGTCAGGTGGGGAGCGCGACCGCGCCTACATCGGCGTCTCACGGAGTGCAACCTATGGCTATGACCAAGAACACGACCTGCTGAAACCGCCACCTGTGGGACGCGACTATGTGTACATCACTATTCCGCGTCTCAACTGGGGAGCCTACAGCGGGTACTATGGCGTGGATGTTCAGCCCGTGAGCCGTTCGGCAAGCTGGGAGTTCACCGTAGAGACCAGCCGACCGAACCAGCAGGTAACTCTGCGCTGGCTCAATATTCACAGTGTGCCACGCTCGGCAAATCTCGTGCTGGTGAACTTAGAGACGGGCGAGCGTCGCTACCTGCGCACCACCAGTCGCTACACCTTCCGCACCTCCGACACAGGGGTCTGTCGGTTCCGCATCGAAACGACCTCTGGTAGTCAGCTCCTGCGTATTCAGGGCGTGCAGGTACAGTCGGGGCGCGGCAATCAGCACACGATTGCCTTCACCCTAACAGGAGATGCGACCGTACAGGTGAATATCTTGGCAGGTGGGAAGACGGTGCGCTCGCTGTTGAGTGAAGCAAGTCGGAGCGCTGGGCTTCAACAAGTTTCTTGGGACGGACGCGACCAGAACGGAATCTCTCTCCCACCAGGAGCCTATACTGTAGAGATTCGGGCGACCGGTGAGGATGGGCAAGTGGCGCGTGCCGTCACGAATCTGATACTCACACGCTAAGGAGGCATCCCCCTCTCTTATCGGGAGTGGGATCAAAAGAAATCTATGCTAAGGAGGAACCGAACGCAGTGAAAGCACGTATAAGACGAACTTGGGCGACACGCACGAGCTGGATTGGCGTGGTCAGCATGATGACCTTCGGGATACTCTACCCGTTGGGCGCGGTAAGGACGGAGGCACAGCTGGTCCAACTGCCGCGGATTGCGGTGGTCGATTTCATCAACAAGAGCGGGTATGGAGGCGTCGGCATCGCCCGCTCGGCAACCGATGCCGTTGCCAGCGAGTTCCAAAAGACAGGCAAGTACGAAGTACTGGCTCGTGGGGAGATCGAACAACAGCTTCGCGACTTGGACCTGATGTTTCCGTTGGATCGCACAGGCTTTCTCCGGCTTGGGCGCGCCCTGCAAACGGAAAGCATTGTTGCAGGTGAAGTGAACGCCGTGACCTTCACGGGCAGTCCCAAGCAGGCGGAGGTGACCATCAGTATCCGAGTCATCGATATAGCCTCGGGTGAGCCGATTAACGGCGCAGTGGCGACAGGGCGTAGTAATCCGCGCCCCGGCTATGCAGGCGATGATGATACCCTTGCGCTGGAAGCCATCCGCAACGCCGCATACGAGGCGGTGCGCACTGTGCTGAATACTGTCATCCCCGAAGCGACTGTGCTCACCACACGCGGGGGCACAGAAGTGCTCCTGAACCGTGGTGTACGGGGTGGGCTGAAACCCGGCATGGTCATGGTGGTGATTCGGCGCGGGGAAGAGGTAGGGCGCATTCGCGTTACCCAAGTTTCGGACAGCGATGCGGTTGGGCAAATCATTTCTACAACAAAAGGCATTCAGAGTGAAGACAAAGCTCGCGCCATCTTTGAAGTGCCTACAGTAAAGGTCAGCAAAACAGGTAAGGTGACCGCCGAGCGTCCCAGCCAGCGTACAGCAGGCAGTCGTCAAGCCCTGCGTGCGTTGGGTGTCTTGTTAGTGCTGGGGCTTATCGCTTTTGGAGTGGCGCGAGGCTCCAGCGGAGGCAATACGCCCTTAGAATATGTAACAGCCGAAGCAGGGGCGGACGGAAACTTCGACCCGGTTGTGCGTGTTTCATGGCGCACGAACCTGTTTGGTGCCAGCAATCGCTACCGCGTCTTGTGGCATATCTACCGCTCTGACCTTATCGATGTTGATGGAAACGGGGTGCGAGTGCCAGCAGGCGTGGTTCCGGGCGATCTAAACTTCTTTGTCGACACGATACAACCCCGCACCTTCTCGTATGCCAGCCTGCCACGCGGAACCGAAGGTAGTGAGGACCTCGAGTACGAAGAGGTGGAGGGTAGCCCTGGAATTGCCCCTGGCAGGAGTTATACCTATGAGGTGGCGTTGGTCTACCGAGAGGATCGAGCTGACCAGCAGGGTGCCCCTGTCATCGTTTACTTCTTGTCCGATCGGGTGCGTTCGGGTCAGGTGACGGTGATTCAACCCGTGCAGTTGCTGGATCCGTTTCAGGCGAGTGAGGATGTGGACCCAGCAAATGTGCGCTTTAGCTGGCTGGCAGCGGCGGGCGCAAACGCCTACCGTGTGCAGGTGTCTACAAACCCCACCTTCAATAACCCAGCGCAAATCTATACCTCGCCAGAGATACAATCTGCCGTTGCAGGAGGCGCTCCTGTCTCTACCGAGCGCATCGACCTCAGTGACTTCTTGCGTCGTCTTGGGCTTGAAGGTCAGCGTGTCAGGCTCTTCTGGCGGGTTGGGGCACGCAATCTGGCAGATAGCCCTGGTCCTACACGCGATGCGCAGGGCAACCGTTATGTCTGGAGCCGTCCATTCGAGTTCCAGACGCAAGAACTTCCCCCCAGCCCTTAGGCTGAGGGTGCTGTAGGAGCCGTTTCACCCGAATGAAACGGCTCCCATATCCTAACCGTCATGAAAATATTGGCAGTTATCGGGAGGCGAATAGAGCGATGAAATGGATGTGGCGATGGATGTTTGGGCTGGTGCTCGCCATAGGTATTGCGAGCGCACAAGTGCTAAAGCCAGAGGATGTGGTGCCAGGTGAGATGCTGTTGCGCGTGAAGCCTGGTGTCACCTTCCAAGAGGTTCAAGAGATCGCACAGCAGATCGATGCAGAGGCGTTTCCCATACGCGTGACCGACAGTTATCGCCTCCGCTTGAAAAACCTTCAGGCGACTCCTGCAGAGTTGTTAGACAGGGTGCAACAGCGCGTGAACCAGCTCGCCTCGCATCCGAAGGTGCGATTTATCGAACCTCACTGGCGCAGACGACTGCACGACATCCCTAATGACCCGCGATTCTCCGAACAGTGGGCGCTCCAAATGATTAAAGCCCCTGCTGCATGGGATGTGGAAAAAGGCAGGGCAGGCATCCGAATCGCCATCATCGACGATAACTTTTTGAGTACCCACCCCGACCTTGCTGGACGATTTGATACCCTTTCACGCAACTTCGTGGCAAACCCTCCGAATGAGAACATAGACCCAGAAGGCGGTTTTCTGTCGCATGGAACGATGGTAATGGGCGTTGCGGCGGCGAACACCAACAACGGGGTCGGGATTGCTGGACTGTGCTGGCAGGGAGTCTCGGTCGTTGCCCTCAAAACAACCGCGTCGAGCTTCGGCTTTTTGGACGGTCAGAACATTCTTGAAGCGATGCAGTATGTAGTGGATAACGCCTCCCAAATCCATGTGGTCAATATGAGTTTTGGAAGTTTCTTCCCTTCACCTCAGGAGCAGTTCTTGATTGAGCAGATGTATGAGCGGGGGATAGTGCCTGTTGCTTCGGCTGGGAATGAAAGCACGAGCGCTCCTCACTATCCTTCGGACTATCCGAATGTAGTGGAAGTATCAGCAGTGGGACCAAGCGGAGAACTCGCTTCCTACTCTAACTTTGGGGATGTAGACCTGGCAGCACCCGGAGGCGACCAACAGCGCAGTTATTTTGATGGAGTGCTCACCACAACTTTGGGCAACGACTATGAGTACACGGTAGGCACCTCCTTTGCCTCCCCCTATGTAGCGGCGGCGGTAGCGCTGGTGCTTTCTGCAGGTGTGGCGCGCCACTCTGCGAACGATCCAGAACCGTTAGCGGTGCAAATTCTCAAAGACACAGCCGACGCAAGAGGTCGCTCCACTCCTGACCCCGAGCTGGGGTGGGGCATTATCGACATGGAAAACGCCTTTCGCGGCTTAGGCGGGGTGAACATTGCCATTGAGGAACCGAAGGTTGGTTCTACTTTTGATACACGCCAGATTTTGGTGCGCGTGAATCTTCGTCGCGTGCTGAATAATAGCTTAGAGAACATTACGGTTCGGCTGAATGATGAGGTTGTGGAAAGGGCTGTTTGGGAGTCGAGCGCAGTAATCGACACGGAGCGCAATACCATTCTGCTGGAGTTTTTGCTCACCCTGCCTGGGGAAGGACGCCATACTATCGAGGTGCGTGCGATAGGACAGGACGCTTTGGAAGGCAGGGCTTCGGTAGTGGCTACTGTTCGAGCGCGCTCTATCCAAGGAGGGCTGACCATGTTCTCAACCCCCTACTTAGTCGAGGAGACTCCCGAGCAGATTTTTGGTACGGATGTGGTTCTGGCGCGCTACCTGCCGAGCGAGGGCAGATACGCACGCTATACGACCAGTTCTCGCGATGCACGCGCCAGTTTCAATCCTCCTGGATTTGCCGTGCGCCCAGACGGGGATACCGAACCCACCCCACCGCGAGGGGTTGGTTACTTCTTGCGCGCTTCTAATGGTGGATTTATTCTTGGTTCTGAACAGGTAGATACTTCACGCTCCTATCTCATTCCGCTGGAGCCAGGATGGAACATGATTGGCAATCCGTATCCCTTCAATGTGCCGTGGAATGCCTGCGAGGTGGAGGTCACAGGCGCAGGAGGCACGCGCGAGCGCTTGAGCCTTCAGGAGGCAGCAGAGCGCGACTATATCCGCCTCCAAATCTATCGGTATATTCCGCTGACAGGTGAATACACTTGGCGTACTGCTCCCTTGGGCGAGCTGATTGCGTGGCAAGCACACTGGATACGGGTGCTGAAGCCCTGCACTTTGGTCGTACCGCCTGTAGGGAGCCTACGCAGTCGTGCAGAAGCAGAGGAGCCTCCGCGCGTTCCCGTAGAGGCACACGATGGGTGGCTTATGCGCTTAATCGCCCGCAGTGGTGACCGTGAAGATGCCAACAACTTCATCGGGGTGAGTGCGCAGGCACGCCATGCCAGCGTGGAAAAGCCCCCCGCATTCCAGTCGTATGTAAGGCTCTACTTGGTCGATTCCACAACTCGTTCCGCTCTGGCACAAGATATGCGTCAGGGTGCAAAGCGTGCCCACCGCTGGGAGTTTGAAGTGGTGACCGACAAGCCCGACGCTGAGGTGACCCTCCAGTGGCAACAAGAACTGCCCATTCCGAGAGGAACGCGCCTTGTGCTGACCGACACCGTTACAGGGGAGCGCATCTCGATGCTTACGCGCAGTGCCTACACTTTCCGAACCGATGCGGAAAGTAAGCGTCGATTCATTATAGAGGCACAACCTGCCCGCACAGGGCAACTGCGAATCACCGATATCGGAGTCACCACAATGCGCGGTAATCAGGTTGCGGTTCGGTATGCCTTGAGTAGTCCTGCCACCGTTCAGGTGAGCATTCAAAACGCCTCTGGAAGGACAATTGCCCACCTGCAAGGTGGCACGCGTTCTGCTGGAGTCAACACCGTGAGCTGGAACGGGCGCACGAATGAGGGAATTGTCGTGCCACCGGGCACTTACCACCTGCAAATTGTCGCTACCGATGAGACGGGCGAGACCGTGCGCGTGGTGCGCCCAATAATCCTCACTCGCTAACGATGGAGGTCGAAAACGATGAAAAGCATTAATCGGTACTTTGGCGTAATGGTGCTGGGCTTATGTTGGGCGATTGCAGGAGCGCAAAGCTATAGTCCCTTTGAGTTCCCGTGCCGATGTCCCAACAACAACGACCCTGTGAGTCGGGACTACGGGGCAATTCGGGTAAGCAATGGGGTATTAGGTGCCACTTTGGGGCTAAGTGGAACCGTTACATGGATTATCAACTGTTTTCCGATGGAGAATGCGGATTGTACCACGCGCCCAGCAGAGGGAAGCATCCAGTTAGGAACTGCAGGGGGCACTGCGTTACTGGGTGCTAACGATAGCAACCATGCACTTACTTCTGGCTATCCTTGGGCAGTGTACCCTGGCGGGATGTTCATTTCGATGCAGGTTCGGCGGGGCACGGAAACCCAGACCTTTGTGTGGGGGCGCCAAGAGGGTGCGCCTTCCCTGCGTTTCTCTCAAGCATGGCCAGGAGCCAGTGGATACTATATCCGTCGAATTTGGAATGTAGGCGATTGGGATACCGATTTGCGTATCGATTTAATCCAGTCTGTGATGCGTATCAGCGTGAAGGTGCGCTATATTGGTACTGAGACTGCCACGCTTCAGCTTCGCCTCGCCTCGGATGTGGAGGCAGGAGTAGAGGACCCTCGAAGCTATGTCTATGCGCAAGGACGGCGCCCCATAGAAATCTATACCGACCTGCGGGGCGCAGATGTGCCCCCTGCCATCGAGTATTACTTGGGGCGAGGGGATATACGCGCCTCGTCTCGATATATCCTGCGCCCACAACCGGGGTTCCCCGATGCCACCCCAATTCAACGGCTTTTTATCGGTGAGTGGTTCTTTACGATGCCGACCACTATTTGGGAGCCTGTGTTCTTTGAAGATGCCTTCTTAGACGATATTGCCTTCGCCCTCTTCACCGAACCGCGCGTGTTCACGCAGGGTGTGGAGCATACCTTCGTTTTCTATGTGATGCTGACCCCTCTCGATGCGGATGTGCAGCCGCCCTTAGCATTGAGTGTGGAGTGTCAGCCCGTCGTGGAACCCGATGCACGAGACCTTAGCCAGTTGGCGAACAATGGAGAGTTCACCGTTTATGCGTCGGTGACGAACCAATACTTCGTCGTAGGGCGCGAGATTGACCTCAGCAACATCGTGGTGGATATCCTGCTACCTCAGCAGTTGAGGCTTGCTCCGGGGCAGTCGCGCACGCGAACAATAGCTCGGCTTGCGCCGGGAGAGACACGCTCCGTTACTTGGCGTGTAATCGCCGACCCGAAGTTCCCTGGCTTTGCCACCGTTCGAGTGAGTGCGCAGGCGCCTCCTGCGCCGAGTAAGTCGGTGGGACGCACGATTCTGATCTCGGCAACGGCGCAACGGCAGGCATATCAAGGATTCCAGCTTGCTTCCATCCCCTTCAACACGACCGCACCGCTGAGGGAGGTCATAGACCTTCCCGTGGGCTTCTATCAGGCGAAGCGATGGAATCCTGCGCGCGAGCGTTATGAGGAGATCGACACGATTCAGCCCGGTCAGGGCTTTTGGCTCTATCTGCCTTCCGACCCTATAGCGCTCCAGTTGAACACGAGTGCTATTCGATATCCCTCCCAAGTGTTCAATGCGAGTGTTCCAGTGCCTCTGGAGCGTGGGTGGAACCAGATAGGCAACCCTTATCCGTATCCACTCGTGCTGGGGCACTTGGTAGTGGTGAGCAAGGTGAACCCGCGTGAGAGCCTCACCTTCTTCGAGGCATCGCGTCGCGGAGTCATTCGAGGTGTGCTGTACTATTGGGATGAGTTTAGTAGAGAGTACCGCTTCACTTCCGACCCGACGACGCCCCTCAATCCGCATCGGGGCTACTGGATTAGAGCGAATGAGGATATCGAGCTGGTCTTCCCACCTGTGTTCTTACCGGGCACAGGGTTTGGTGGGCAACCTCCGCGCTCGGCTACCGAATCGCCTGCAAACCCGAACGAGTGGCGTCTGCAGATTATCGCTCGCACTGCGGATGGGGAAGACAGTGAGAATTACATCGGAATTACCAGTGGGCGCGCTATTGCTGAAGTAGAGGAACCACCTGTACCGCTTCCGCAAGTGCCCGTGCGCCTGAGCCTGTTGAAGTCGGGTACAGGCACTCCACTGATGCAAGACCTACGCCCAGCGAATGGTGTACGCCACCAGTTTGAGTTCATAGTGGAGGCGCGCGAGGGCGACGAGGTCACTCTGCGCTTCCCGAACCTGCGCACGGTGCCCTCTGGCTACCGCTTGCGCCTGACTGACCAAGGCACAGGGCGCACGGTAGACCTGCGCACCGCACCTGAGTACCGATTCGTGTCCACAGGGCGCACCCGCTTCAGCCTCACCGTAGAGCGTGCTGGGCGACAATCGGCGCTCATCACCAATCTGACCGTTTCCAGCGCAGGGCGTGGGGTCAACAGCGTCTCCATCAACTATGTGCTGAGTGAGAATGCCCAGACCCAAGTGCGTATCGTCGGCGCGAATGGGCGCACGGTGGCAACACTCCAGAACGGTCGCTCGGCAACGCGCGGGGTCAACACCGTGGTATGGAACCTGCGCGATGATCAGGGGCGCGTGATGCCACCAGGAACCTATCAGGTACAGGTAGAAGCCCGTACTGAGGAGGGACAAGTGGCGCGCATGGTGCGTCCGCTCGTGCTGACACGCTAACGATTAAGGGAGAGGGCGGTTGCCCTCTCCTCGTATTAAGGAGGAGACAAGCGTGAAAGGCTTTTGGGTAGCGATGATTTGTTGGCTCTGTATGGGGCACCTATTTGCAGGTGGGAACCCAGCCTCCCCTGCAAGCGTCGCTCAGACACGCGAGATGGTGCTTTTCCCGTTGACCATCGAGAGCGGGGTTCAGCAACCTGAGGAGTTCAACCTAAGCGTAGAGACCCTTAACGCGCTCTATGCGAAGGTGAAGGATATTCCGGGGGTTTATGTTTCCCGTTTTCGCCCGACGAACCCCTCGGTAGCGCGCGCGTTGGAGGAGAACCGCCTGCGACGCGACCGCCTTGAGCCTCCATACAACCAGCGAGAGGCAGACGGCACTTGGCGCTCGGCGCGCATAGGAGCGGTGATGGGAGCAGACCTTGTGTTGGCTGGCTCAATAGCCGTCTTCCGCTACGACTCGGCACGACGCGAGGCAGTGCTCACGCTCTCGTTGGACCTTGTGCAGGTGTCGGACAACACGGTGGTGGTTTCGGTGGTCGAGACGGGGCGCGGGAGTTTAGCAACTGAGGAGAACGACCCGAACTTAGCCTACATTCGTGCTATTGAGGACGCCACTAATCGTGTTGCGCTTGCCCTCAAGGAACGGCTATTACCCCCTACAACTCCTGCAGAAACCCCCCAAGAGAGGGAGAAGCGCAAAGCCACACGCCGACAGGAGGGCACTATCTTCGGACTGTTTAGCCTTCTGTTAGGTGTTGGCGTACGAGCTTTACTGGGGTTCTAAGAGGCGGTAGGAAAACGCACGCATGCGCCTGCGGGGCTTGCTTTGGTTCTCTATCGGGAAGGCGGGGAGCATGATGGCTCTCTGCCTCTCGCTTTCGTGGGGGCAAGGCTCGCTGAGAATTAGTGCCTATCCGACTGCAACGGTAGCCGATGGCAACTCCACGATTATTCTCACTGCGGAAGCGCGCACGGCTCAGGGCAAACCTGTGCCCGATGGCACCCATATCGCCTTCACCACCACACTGGGCAACTTTCGGGAGGCAATCGTCAGCACCGAGGGAGGGCGCGCACGCGCCACCCTCGTTGCAGGGCAGTTGCCCGGAACCGCCATCATCACCGCTACTGTGCTGGGACAAGCCCTCACAGGCGAGACCCAAGTGCTGTTCGTCAGCTCGCTTGAGGAACTGCGTACCGCCACGGACTATGTGCAGGTTTTGGGCAAAACTTATCTTGCCTATGCGAACGAACAGCGTATCATTTCTGCGTCGGGCGAGGCACAGGTGCGGTTTGGCTTCGCCACCATTACCGCTGATGACCTTCAGCTGGAGGTGGACAGCCTTCGGGTGAAAGCCCGCAACGCCACCCTTCAGTATGGCTCGGAACACCAGACCTTCGCCGAGCTGATGTTCGAACTCCGTTCCTCTACAGGCTACGGCATTTATGAAAGCGAAGGACGCTGGCAGGTTGTGCGCATCCAGCATGGGCAGACGACACCTTATGCGGAACCTGTATCGCCTGAATGGTTTCGGTTTGCCGACCTCTCGCTCTCAGAGCTGGTGATAAAAGGCTCTCAGATTTGGTTCTATCCAGGCGAACGCATCCAGTTTCACCGAGCAGAGTTCTACATAGGCGAAGTGAAGGTGCTCAGCCTACCCCTCTATTCGCATTCCTTGTGGGGTACTACGGTGGGCACAGACACCTTCTTCGGCATTCAAAGCGGTCAACTCTATCTGGATGTGCCTTATTACTATGCGCTCAAGCCAGGACAGATAGGTGCGCTTCGACTTCGAACCGCCCAGCGCACCTCGCGTGGCGTAGGGAGCGCACGGGGACTGTTTCTGGACTTGGAGCATGAGTACCGTTGGGGATTAGGAAACGGGATGTTGAGCATCTCAAGCCTTGCGCGGGATGATTGGGGCGCGCAGTGGCGCCACTACCAACCGCTGAGCCAGAGCACACGCTTGCACCTGTGGCTCGACTCGCCTGCCCATCAGGGGTTATATGGCTCGCTCCAACTGTCTCATCAGGCGCGTGGCTATAGCACAGGGTTGTCTCTGTCGGGAAGTACCTTTTGGAAGGGGAGCAACGCTCGCTCCCTGCGTACCGAGCTTTTTGTGGAGGGCACGCCCCAGCAGGTGAGGGGACTTCCCTTCCGCCAGAGCCTTTCCCTCAGCGTCAGTCTGAGCCAGAATCAGGTAGGCAGTTCGCAACAGCGTAGGGATGGAGTAGGAGTGCGCGCCCGATGGAGTCTGATCCCCCAATCCTTAGACCGCGCTACCACCCTAACAGGGGGGCTTACGGTGGGACGCTATGTGGGCAATTTGCCGAATCAGGGTTGGAGCATCGTGGGCACTCTCAGCGCAACCCGCTCGTTGGGGGCAAATAGCATCCTCACGCTCGGCTACGACTACAGCGAGGATGCACTGGGGGTGAGCCTGTTGGGGCGCCATCGTCTTACAGGAAGCCTCATGTGGAGTCCGAACTCTCAGCTTTTCGCCACAGGGTATCTCAGCCACTCGCTCGATAAGCGCGCCACGAGTTATGTGGGCGACCTCTCGTGGCGACTGAGCGACCTCTGGCGTCTCGGCTCCAGCTTCACTTGGCAACGGTTCGGACCGACCGACTATCGCGACACCACCTTCACTCTTGCCTATCGGGTGGGATTTCGCGAGCTGGCGCTCTCGTGGTCGTCTGCAACCCGACGCTGGAGTTTTGACATCCTAACCGCATTCTATTAAGCAGGAATTAAGCGCAGGGGGTAGAATCTAAGAAAGCAACAGGGAAGGTGAACGTTCCCACTCCTGGGGAGTAGATGCTCCAAGCCCATCTACTCCTCTTTTTTCTGTGCCCGCTTCAGGTACAATATCCGCAACTGTGAGTAAGGAGGTTGGCGTGAGCACTAAGATGAAGAAACCGACCCGCATTTCGGGCAAAGAGCGTGAGGAACTGCTCGAACTCTACCGCCAGATGCTTCTTATCCGCCGATTTGAGGAGCACTGCGATAAAGCCTATCGTCAAGATAAAATCGGGGGCTATCTCCACCTCTATATTGGGGAAGAGGCGCTTGCGGTCGGCTTCATTTCGCAGCTGAACCCCGACGACCGTGTGCTGGGGCATTACCGCGACCACGGCTATGTGCTGGCGTTGGGCACCGACCCCAAAAAGGCGATGGCAGAGCTGTACGGCAAGGTTACAGGGCTGTGCCGGGGTAAAGGCGGTTCGATGCACTTTTACGACCGCAGTCGCCACTTTTTGGGAGGCTATGCGATTGTGGGCGGAGTTATTGGGATTGCTACGGGAGTCGCCTTCGCCTCTAAGTACGAAAATGCGGACTGGATTACGCTCTGCTTCTTCGGGGATGGCGCAATGAATGCGGGTATCTTCCACGAGGCGTTGAACATGGCGGGCTTGTGGAAACTGCCCATCATCTTCATCGTGGAGAACAACAAGTATGCGATGGGCACCCCTGTGGAACTCCATTCCGCCGTCACGAACTTAGCTGAGCGCGGTTCAGTTTATGGTTTTCCCAGCGAGCGTATCGATGCGATGGATGTGTTAGAAGTGCGCAAGCATGCCCGGCGCATCATCAACCATGTGCGCAAGACGCGCGAACCCTACTTTGTGGAAGCCATTACCTACCGATTCCGAGGGCACGGCGCAGCGGACATTACCGACCCCGGCTCCTACCGCACGCGCGAGGAGGTAGAGGAGTGGAAAAAGCGCGACCCGATTCCGAACCTTGCCCGCTATCTGCTGGAGAATGGGTACGCTACCCAAGCCGACCTGGACGCTATCGACGCCGAGGTCATCGCTATCGTGGAGGAATCGGCGCGCTTTGCCGATGAAAGCCCCGACCCATCGCTGGAAGCCCTCTGGGAAGATGTGTTGGTATCCAGGTAGTCAACACCAAAAGGGAGGTGGAAAGATGGCAGTCAAAACCTATCGTGAGGCACTGCGAGAAGCCCTTATCGAGGAGATGGACCGTGATGAGCGGGTCTTTCTAATGGGTGAGGATATTGGACGCTATCAAGGCTCGTTCCGCGTCACGGAAGGCTTGTTCCAGAAGTACGGTCCGCATCGCGTGTGGGATACCCCTATCTCGGAACCCGGTTTCACGGCAATTGCGATTGGGGCTGCGATAGAGGGGCTACGCCCCGTCGTGGAGATGATGACTTGGAGCTTCGCCTTCTTGGCGTTCGATATGATTATCAATCACGCAGCGAAGATTCTGTACAAATCGGGTGGTGCATGCAAAGTGCCGTTGGTGATACGAGGTCCTGCAGGTCCGGGACGCCAGCTGGCTGCGCAACACTCGCATAGTATCGAGCTGTGGCTGGCGCATACGCCCGGACTGAAGGTGGTAATCCCGTCCACCCCTGCGGACGCCAAAGGTCTGCTCAAGACCGCTATTCGCGATGATGACCCTGTGATGTTCATCGAGCATCCCCAGCTCTATGCAACGAAGGGCGAGGTGCCCGATGGGGAGTACACCATCCCCTTTGGGGTTGCCGATGTGAAGCGTGTAGGACGCAACGCCACGATTATCACCTACTCGCGAGGAGTCTTGCTTGCCCAGCAGGCTGCAGAGAGGCTCCAAGAGGAGGGGATTGAGGTAGAGATTATCGACCTACGCACGCTGATGCCGTGCGACTGGGAGACGGTGTTCCAGTCTATTCGCAAGACGCACCGTGCCCTTGCAGTGCATGACGATTGGCGCTATGCAGGCTTTGGCGCCGAGATAGTAGCCCAGATTCAAGAGCACGCCTTCGACTATCTCGATGCGCCGATTCTGCGGGTGGCAGGTGCCGATGTGCCTATGCCCTACAACAAGCACCTTGAACGCCACGCCGTGCCCCAAGTGGACGACATTGTCGCAGGCGTGAAGCAACTGCTCGCCTAAGGAGGGACACGATGCAGACGATTATCATGCCGAAGATGGGCGATGCGATGGAAGAGGGGACGCTCCTACGCTGGCTCAAGGCAGAGGGCGACCCCGTTCAAGAAGGGGAAACGATAGCCGAGATTGCCACCGATAAAGCGACCGTTGAACTGCAAGCCCCTGCTTCGGGCATATTGCGCGGTATTCGCGTGCAGGAAGGACAAGTCGTACCAATCAACACCCCGCTTGCCTACATCTTAGCGGAGGGCGAATCCCTGCCAGCAGAGACGGTCGATGGAAAAGCAGAGACTTCCCCACCTGCTCCTCTATCGACTGCGCCTCAGTTAGTCCCGACACCCGTTCCATCCGTGGAGAAGGGCGCGCCTGAGCGCATCAAAGCGTCGCCCTTAGCCCGCAAGATAGCCCAAGAGCATGGCATCGACCTCAGCCTTATCAAGGGCACAGGTCCCCAAGGACGTATCGTGGAGCGCGATGTGTTAGCCTATCTGGATAGCCTGAAGCCAACCGCTGTGCCTCCACCCGCACCTGTTGCGGTGCCTCCGCCTGCTCCTGTCGCTGTACCTTCACCCGCTCCAATACCTCCTGTTGCTGGGCGCGCCGAACCGCTCAACCGCCTGCGCCAAATCACTGCCCAGCGCACCACCGAAGCCAAGCAGACCATCCCCCATTTCTACCTCACGATGGAGATCGACATGGAGTCTGCGCTGGCGTTCCGTGCCCAAATCAATCAAGCCGATGAGAGTATCAAGGTCAGTGTGAACGATATGATTGTCAAGGCATGTGCGGTTGCGCTGGAGAAGTACCCGATTGCTCAGGCGAGTTATCAGGGCAACCAGATTGTCTATCCCGACGCCACGCATATCGGAATTGCGGTAGCGGTGGAGGAGGGGCTGTTGGTGGCGGTGGTGCGCAATTGCGAGCAGAAATCACTCCGCCGAATCGCCCAGGAAGCGCAGTCGCTGGTGGAGCGAGCGCGCGAGGGCAAACTGCTCCCTGATGAGATGACGGGCAATACCTTCACCGTGTCGAACTTGGGCATGTTCGGCATCGATGAGTTCTCAGCAATTATTAACCCGCCTGCGCCTGCTATCTTGGCGGTGGGTGCGGTGAAAAAAGTACCCGTCGTGATGGAGGACGGCACGATTGCCCCGCGCTCGCGCATGAAGGTCACGCTCTCCTGCGACCATCGGGTGTTAGATGGGGCTACTGGGGCACGCTTCCTGCAAGAACTGAAGCGCGTGCTGGAGAACCCCATTCTGATGGTATAATCCCCAGTAAAGTGTGGAGGGGAGCCAGATGGACGGTTCAGCTCGCAGGGAACAGCGGAATCCAGAGCCAGAGAACACACTCTATTATGGCGATGATCTGGAGATACTCCAGCAGTATATCCCTGATGAGAGCGTTGATCTCATCTATCTCGACCCGCCCTTCAACAGTGCGCGCGATTATAATGTGCTGTTCAAGGAGCAGTCGGGTGAGCCAGCGCAGGCACAAATTAAAGCCTTTACCGACACTTGGCAGTGGAGCGAGCGCGCCTACCGAAGATTCTGCAAAACCTGTTCGAAACCTCAGTTGGTTAGGCTTGTGCAAGGATTCGTCGAGACGCTGGGCAGGAACGACTTGACCGCCTATCTTGTGATGATGGCGCAGCGATTGATAGAGCTATGGCGTGTGCTGAGCCAACGGGAAGCCTCTATCTCCACTGCGACCCAACTGCCAGTCACTACCTGAAGGTGATGCTTGATGTGATTTTCGATGCGCGAAACTTCAGAAACGAGATTGTCTGGAAACGCACAAGCGCGCATAGCAGAACTAAGCGCTGGGGCCCCATCCACGATATCCTCCTCTTCTACACCAAATCAGAGACCTATACTTGGAACCGTGTTTATGAAAAGTATGACGAAGCCTACATCGAGGAAACCCACCGTTATCAGGATGAGCGTGGTCGATATAAACTCTCTGACCTCACGGGTACAGGTATACGAAAGGGCGACTCGGGCAAACCATGGAAGGGAATTGATCCTAACGCGGTCGGACGCCACTGGGCAGTGCCACAGCGATTGGTAGAGGAGATTGTAGGCACGGAGCGTGCCCAACAGATGACCACTCAGGAAAAGTTAGATGCTTTAGAGCAGGCAGGCTACATCGTTTTTCCTGCACGAGGCAAAAAACCCTACTACAAAGACTATCTTCACACAAAAGAGGGGATAAATATTCAAGATGTGATTACGGATATTCCACCTATAGCTCCTACAGCAAAAGAGCGCCTCGGCTACCCCACTCAGAAACCACTTGCACTACTGGAGCGTATCATCCAAGCCTCCAGCAACGAGGGCGATATAGTGTTAGACCCCTTCTGTGGGTGTGGAACTACTGTTGTCGCAGCGCACATGCTCAACCGCCAATGGATTGGGATTGACATTACGCACCTCGCAATTGCGCTTATCAAATATCGTCTTGCCGATGTGTTCCAGCTCAAGGAAGGTGTGGACTATAAAGTGATAGGTGTGCCCACCACTGAAGCCGACGCCCGTGCCTTAGCTCAGCGCAACCGCGACGAGTTCCAACGATGGGCAATCAGTCTTGTGCCCTACGCACGTCCCTTCCAAGCGAAAAAGGGAGCTGACACGGGCATCGACGGTGAACTCTACTTTGAGGACAATCCCACCTAAGAGATGAAGCGCGTACTCATCCAAGTGAAAAGCGGGAAGGTGGGTGCAAAAGAGATTCGGGAGTTTCTGGGCATACTGGAACGCGAGAACGCCACTCTCGGCTTCTTCATCACGCTTAACAAACCGACCAAGCAGATGCTCAAGGAAGCAGAGCAGGCAGGGGTTTACACCAGCCCATTAGGATGGGTAGAACTACCTCGTTTGCAGATACGCACCATCAAGGAGCTATTAGAGGGCAACAAGTTTCTGCTTTTGGAAACTGCCCCACTTGTAGGCGTGAACCGAGCGCAGGAACACAGGACGAAACCCGACCAGCCTGCTTTGGGGATATAAGGGACGAACAACTATAGGCATCAACTATTGTCTTGCAATCCGCACGATAATCTGCTCGATGTGTTCGCGAGCAATCGAGAACACCCCATCTTGACTGAGTGCGCCCGCCACATACATACCGGGCACAGGGGTCTCATAAGTCTCAGGGTTATGCACGGGCTTGCCTTCCGGGGTGAGCGGTACGCCCAACGGCTCCAGCAGGCTTCGGTCTGCTTCCATGCCGATGAAGGTAAGCACAAACTCTACCTGCAGGCTCTGAATGCCCTCTGCGCAACTGAGTTCTACACAGGTCGGCTCTATCCGATGGACTTGCGCGCAGGTGAGGGGACGGATACGCCCCTCGTCCACGCGTAAAAGGATTTCCCGTAAGATAAAGGGGCGGAACTTGCATGCTTCGAGGCTCTCGGGGGCGACCGCCAACCATACTTGCGCCTCGGCATCGCTCAAACGGATAGCACACTCCCCAGCTGAGTTGCCACTGCCCACTATCAGCACGCGTTGTCGCCAAAAGCGCGTTGGTTCATCGTAGCGTAAAAGCACATTGGGTAAATCATCACCGGGCACGCCCAGCCGTCGGGGCTGACCCCACACGCCAGCGCACAGCAAAACGGCGCGCGCCGAGTAGGTGCGCTTCTCCTGCGCATGGGGCATCCGCAGAGTCTGCACCTGGAAGCCCTCGTTGGTGCGTTCAATACGAATCACACGCTCGTAGGTCCGAATGTTCAGACCCTCCACCGAAGCGACTTTGCGATAGTAAGCGAGTGCCATTTCGCGGGTCGGCTTCTCGTCGTGTGGGGTAGGGAAGGGGTAACCTCCTATCGTCAACTCGTCGGCAGGTGAGAAAAAGCGCATCCCGATAGGGTATTCCACAATCGATTGACACACCGTGCCTGCCTCCAAAATGAGGTAGTCCAGCCCTGCCCGCTTCGCACAGATGCCCGCCATCAATCCCGCAGGACCTGCCCCGACGATTATCAGACTCTGCATACTGCTATAGGATACCTGAAAGGGGGGAGTGGGGATTTTGGGGCGGTTCACCAGAGATTGAGAAAGTTCGCTTGCTTCCTGTTTCTTAGGTGCGTGTGGCATCCCTTAGGGAGCGAATAAAGTCCGAGATAACGGTGCGCCAGTTCGGGTTTTCTGCATGCTCGTGGAGCATCTGTACCAACCGACTGCCGATGACCACACCATCCGCAATCTGCGCCACCTGCCGTACCTGCTCTGGGTTCGAGATGCCGAACCCCACAGCGATGGGCAGGGAGCTATGCTCGCGAATGCGCGCCACGAGGTCGGGCAGGTCTGGTGGGAGCTGGTCGCGTGCGCCTGTGACCCCTGTGCGCGAAACGCAGTAGATGAAGCCCTGTCCACGCTCGGCAACCAAGCGAATGCGCTCGGTTGTGCTGGTGGGGGTGAGCAAGAAGATGGGCTGGAGCCGATACGCCTTCGCATGCACCAGCCAAGCGTCCGCTTCGTCGGGCGGGAGGTCGGTCATCAGGCACGCATCGAAGCCAGCAGAGGAGGCATCGCGGGCAAACCGCTCGAAGCCGTACCGCTGGACAGGGTTGGTGTAGGTGAAGGCGATAAGGGGAATGCTCAGCTCTGATCGGCAGTGCGCAACCGTTTCCAGTATCTTCGGTAGGGTCGTGCCGTTGCGCAGGGCGCGAACCATCGCCGACTGAATCACCGCACCATCTGCGAGGGGGTCGCTGAAGGGGAAGCCCACTTCCACCATATCCGCCCCCGCCTCTTCTAAGGTGCGCAAGATGGTCGGCAAGCGGTCAAGGCTGGGGTCGCCTGCCGTAATATAGACAATCAGCGCCGATTCGCCCTGCGCTTTGAGTTCCGCAAACTTCGCTTCTAAGCCCACTGCCAAAAGTGTACCCGCATGCTATAATCTTGAAGGGGATGATGAACACCGATATCGTGTTGGGGCACTACCGCATCATTCGGGAGATCGCACGCTCTAACGATGTGGTCTACGAAGCCCTGGATACGCGCATCAACCGACGGGTTGCCATTAAAGAACTGCTGATGCCTGCAGGGGCGACCGAGTCGGTGCGCTATGACCGAATCGCCCGTTTCAAGCGGGAGGCGCGTGCTGCGGGCATGCTGGTACATCCCAACATCGTCACGCTATTCGAGACCGAAGAGGAGAATGGGCGCTACTTCATCGTGATGGAGTATCTGGAAGGAGAGAACCTGCGCCAACGGTTGGAGCGCGAGGGCACGATCCCCCCAGAAGAGGCGTGCGAGATTGTGCTTCAAATCCTCGATGGGCTGATTGAGGCGCATTCGCGAGGGGTAATTCACCGCGACATCAAGCCTGAGAATATCCACCTTCTGCCGAATGGGTTGGTGAAGATTACCGATTTCGGGATTGCGCGCATGAAGCACGAGCCGAACCTCACGATGGACGGGCAGATTTTCGGCACGCCCAGTTATATGTCGCCCGAACAGGTGCAGGGAGGCGAGATCGACGAGCGTACAGACCTGTTCTCGGTGGGCGTCGTCTTCTACGAGATGTTGGCGGGGTTCAAGCCCTTCACGGGCGACTCGGTGGTCAGTATCGCCTACAACATCCTGCACACGGAGCCACCTGTAATTCCGAACCTGCACCCTGCGCTGGCGTGGGTCATTCAGAAGGCACTGCGCAAAGCGCCGGGTGACCGCTTCCAATCGGCGCGCGAGATGAAGCAAGCGGTTCAGAACGCTCTTCAGCAACTCAAAGCCCCACCTGTGATTGCGACTCCGATGGGACCGACAGGAGGCTACTCGCTTCCTCCTACTGCTGGGCAACCCACCGTCGGCACTCCTGTACCTCCCACTCCCACAGGAGGCTATGGTCTCAATCCAACGGGTACGCCTGCACCTGCTCCCCCTGCTCCTGCACCGTATATGCCTCCTCCGCCTCCGCCGCGCCCGTTGCTCACCCCATCGATGCGTCAGTTTCTCGGCACGGTGCTTGCGGTGATGTTGATAGGAGGCGCAATCTTAGGGGTCGTGCTGATGGGAGTCTATGCGAGTATGCGCGCCTTAGAGGAGTACGAACTTCAGCAAATAGACCAGCGTGCGGTAGAACAGGCGCGACAGGCAGAACAGCTCTTCAAGCAGGGACGCTACTTGGAGTCGGCAGAGCTGTATCGGCAGTTGTTCCATAATGCGCAGTCCAACAAGTGGAAAGAGGAGTTTCGTCGGAACACGGCGGTCGCCTATACCGCCTATGGTAATCAGTTGCTGGAGCATAGGCGTTATGCAGAGGCGGAACAGGCTTACCGAGTGGCGTTGGACTATATGCCGAACTTGGCGGAAGCGCATGCAGGCTTAGCGGAGGTTCAGCAGCGGCTGGGCAATATCGACGAGGCGGTGCGCTACTGGGCTTCGGCTTCACAGTACAGCCGTGGGAGCCAAGCGAACGAGTATAAGCGCAGAGTAGCGCAAACCTATCTGGAGCGGGGTAAACTTGCGTATCAACAGGGCAACCTCCAGATGGCACTTCGGGAGTGGCAACAAGCGGTTAATTCTGCCCCCGGCACACCCGAAGCCGAGGAGGCAAAACGACTATTTGACAAAGCGCTTCAAGAGATGCTGAATCGATAATTTTACTCCACCTTCCGCATCCGAGCAAGAAACGAGCGGGCGCGCTCGAACCCAGTTAGGCGCAACTCCCGGCGCTCTTGACCATCGGAACCAATAAAGATAACTGTTGGCAGACCGACGACCTCATGCGTACGCAAAATGCGCTGAATCTGAGGGTCTGTGTCATGCGTGGCGTCCACCACCAACCGCACGAACCGTTCCGATTCTTTCACAACAGCGGGGTCGGTGAAGGTATAGGCTTTGAGCTCCCCACAGGCGATGCACCATTTGGCAGTGAAATCAATCATCACGGGCTTGCCTTCTGCGCGCGCCTGCTCTAAACGCGCCTCAGAGTACGGCTCCCATACAATCTCGACCTTCGGACGCGTGAGCGAGTAGACATTGTTCAACGCCAACAGTAGAAACACCACCCCCAACGCCTGCTTGAAGCGCACAACACGCACTTGGGTAATCTCCTTGCGTTCCCCCAACAGGAAGTAGAGCGCACATAGCCCAAAAAACGCCACCCACGCCCACTGGTAGACGGTGATGGACATCAGGCTGTTCGCAAAGAAGAGCGCAACCGCCAGCAACAGCACCCCGAAAATGCGCTCCACCAAGATGGTCCACTCGCCCGAACGGGGAAGCCGTGTCTGCACCCGCTCATAGAACAGCCCTGCAATAAAGTAGGGAGTGCCCAGCCCAAGCCCCAGCGCAAAGAAGAGCAGGAAGCCCAGCGTCGGGTTCGCCAGTGCAGCGACAATCGGGATAAGCGCAGCGATAACAGGACCGATGCAGGGCGCTGCTGCCACGCCTGCCAGACAACCCATCAGCACCGCTCCTATCCATCCCTGTCGTGCCCCGACATACTGCATCAGGGCAGGCGGTACTTGAAACTTGTACACTCCGAACAGCGCAAGCGCGAACAGTACCAGAAGCCCCACGAGCACGCCCGTCACGATGGGGTTCTGCAGTTGGAAGCCAAACGCTTTGCCCGCAAGCGACGCCACAGTGCCCAGTAGCGCGTACATCATCGCCATGCTGAGGGCATAGAGCGCGCTCAATCCTGCGCGCATGCCCGCCTGCCCACGCGCCTGCATGCTAAAAAAACCCAAAGTAATCGAAATCATCGGAAGCACGCAGGGTGTGAGGTTCAAGCCCAGCCCAGCCACAAAAATCAGCAGAACGAACGGCATCCATCGCCCCGACTCAAACTGCTGTATGAGAGTCTCTACCAACCAGCCTTGCGAGGAGTACTCCTGAAGCCTACCCGATTCCTCTGTTTTCGGTTCGGGTGCCTGAGGTTCGGAAATTTTTTTCAGCAGTTCTTTGTAGCGTGGGTTCTCCTCGCCCGGCCGAGTGTCTACCTTTATCTTGAACTCAGCGGGCACGGTGCGTGGAGGATAGCAGGCGTTATCGTCGCACGCTTGATAGCGGACGCTTGCCTTAATGGGCAACTCGCCCAGCGACACATCCTCAGCAAGGGTAAGTTCGAACTGGATAACTACCTGCCCCTCGTAGATTTTGAGGGGCTTGCCCTCCGAGAAGCCGAACGCCTTCTCTATCGGCTTCGGATAGACCACCTTCTCCACTTTGAACCCCGTCGCTTCGGGGAAGCGCAGTTCGGTGGGGATAAGATAGTCCTCTGAGGCGGGATTGGCGTTTACATGGTAGGGCTTGTTTATCTTGAGGCTCACCAGACCTCTGACAGTGCTTCCTGCTGTGTAGGCGGTGCGGTCTAACACCACTTCCACTGGGAAGCGCAAATTCGGCACTTGAGCGGAAGCGACCGCAAGGCTTCCCACCACGATGAGCCAGAGCCACAAGAACCGACGCATACTATTAGGATACCCGCAAAAAAGCCCCCCGCCGAAAGTGGGGGGCAAAGCTGTAGCATGCTGTGAGCAAAGTCCGGTTACTCGCTGCTGCCGAATCCGAAGAGTACGGCAAGCAGGTCGGCGTCATCAATGATACCGTCGCCATTCACATCCCCGAAGGTGAGCGAGGCGTTGGCAGTTGTAGGATTACAGGGGTCACTGCTCCAGCCTCCATCGGGACGAGTGAACGTGACAGCCAGTGCGTTGTCCCAACGGCGAACCGTCAAGGATGCGATGTTGGCGTTTAAGGGCAGAGTGAATTGACCGTATTCATCGATGTAGGTCGTGAATCGCGAGGTAAAGTTGCCGAAGTCGTTATTCACTTCGACATCAACAATGTTACGGCGAAGTGCTTTTTCAACCGGGTCATCTGGGGTAGTGAGCTCAAAGAGCCATGGATTGTTCGGCCTCGCTCGCTCAGCAAGCGCACTTGGATCGATGCGTCCCACAAAGTTGTGGGTTCCGCGCACCGCCATAGCAAGGCTTCCTTGGGGTAGCCCTGCAAACACAAAACCGCCAGTCGCCGTAGGATCGCGACGGAAATATCCACGACCTGGCAGAAACGAGGTATTACCATGCGTGCTGTTGCCGATAATCCATCCGAAAGTTGTGGGCGCATTCTCGGCTCTTACCCTTACCCAGAATGCCTTGGGTACAGGAAGAGGATTTCCGTCC
>FWPU01002125.1_pt1 | contig 56350 bp, 59 predicted proteins | sample 2228361 | NCBI WGS metagenome assembly FWPU01 (sample SAMEA103939777, study PRJEB20133) | metagenome | reverse complement strand
TTGCGATTCATGGCTTTCACCTCCAAATCATGAAAACACCTTTGAAGGTAAAAAGCCACGAAATGAAATTATCATGGTTGACAGAGCACTAGTCCCCGTCTTCAGTATCCACAGTATGTCTTCGCATATTATTAATTAGGCGCCGGCGTACTGCAGCTTCTTACCTGGTAGGTATTGAAATCCCAGCCCAAATCTGGTATAATAACCATAGACAAATTCTGGCCAGGTTGAACCTTACGGAGCGTCCCTCGATTGCCTCGGTAACCCTCGAAAGGTGTGGCAGCGTGTCGCGAACAGCTCATCGTTGGCTTGCCTTCGGTATCCTCTCGTTCATCGCTGTGGTCATCTTCGGCCGGGTTCTGCCTGTCTCCGTAGCCCGGGGGGACCCCTCTGGGCCCGATGCGACCACGGTACGCGTCTCCCCCGCCCAGCTCACCGTCCGGGTGAACCAGAGCTTCGCCGTCCAACTGGTTATGGAAGGCGCAACTAACGTCGGCGCCTATCAGGTTGCCCTGCTGTTCGATCCCCATCTGCTGACCGCCGCGGATGTCGTGCCGGGGCCCTTCCTGGTTGGAGGTGACCGCACGGTGATGGGTCTCGGACCGGCGGTGGAGGTCCAGCAGGGGATGATCCGGCTCGGAGGCATCAGCTACGGCGCCGGCGACGGGGCTAGCGGCAGCGGGGTCCTCGCCACGGTGAACTTCGTGGCCGGCGCAATCCCCGGCACCAGCCCGCTGACTCTTGACCAGTTGCAGGTCATCGGGGTGGACGGTGCCGTGCAGGACGCCACCGTCCAGGGCGGCTCGGTGACCATCGAACCCTTCAGCACGACGACTCCCACGCCAACACTGACCCCCACGGCGACCCCATCCAGCGCAGGGGGTATTGCCGGCACGGTGCAGATGCAGGGGCGGGGCACCCACGGTGGAGTGACCATCAGCGTGGACGCGACGCCGGTGGCGACCACGGCGCCGGAGGGCAGCTTCAACGTGTCAGGCGTGCCGGCCGGCCAGCACACGGTATCGGCAGCCCACCAGGGCTACCTGACCGCCGAGAGCCTCAACGTGTCCGTGACCGGCAGCAGCACCACCAGCCTGCCGACGGTGCTTCTGGTGGGTGGGGATGCGGTCTACGACGGCGTCATCAACATCTTCGACCTGGTCATGGTAGGTGTGCACTTTGGTGAGAGCCCACCCGGCGACGCGCGCGCCGACATCAACGAGGACGGCCGGGTGAACATCTTCGATCTGGTGCTTGTGGGGCTCAATTTCGGCAAAGTTGGTCCGACAGAATGGCCTCCTGCGGCGTTGGAGGAGGTACCGCACTGACAGGCCGACGCCGAGGTCGGCGGTGACGTGGCTGCCCGCTCCACACCCAGCGGGCAAACTTCTCCGCCTTTCCGGGTGCAGCCGCGTCAGAAGACGTCTTGAGGGAGCCCGTCGCGCCAGGCGATGGGCACAAGCGGCGTTTCCCGAGAGCCTCTCGAGGGAGGGGATGAAGATGACGAAGTCCGGACGATGGTCACGCGAGTACGACAAGTGCCGTGAGTGCGGTACGACGGAGCGCCCTCACTACGCCAAGGGGCTGTGCGCACGCTGCTACATGCGCCTCTACAAGCGCAGGCAACGCCAGGCCCAGCGCGAGCGCATGCGAAACCAGGCAGCCGGTTGACAACCTCACACCTCGTTGTGCCAGCGGATCACAAACCGGGTTTCTGGGACCTTCTCCTGCTCCCCGCGTCGCAGAGACGGTTCAGTCATGGAGCAGGAGACGCGACGGGGCCATGAGTGGGGCGCGATCCAGTAGGGACACATTGCTGTGTGTCCCTACTCTGTTTCGGCTGCGGGCTCGGACTCCCCGGCGTTGGCCGAGGCGAGGATGGCTTCAGGCTGGCTGAGCCCCGCGACCTCAGTGGCGACGGCGGGCTCGCCCATCGGCGCCGGCTGGGGGTGCCGGCAGTAGGGGCAGACGGACCATTCCAGGTCCAGGGCGCGCTGGCAACTGGGGCAGCGCTTCTTGAGCTCCGTGTGACACCAGGGGCAGAGGAGGAAATCAGCCTCCACGGGCTTGTGGCAGTGGGGACAGGTAGTGCGGCTCTCCAGCCCTTGGAGCAACACCTCTTCCTCCAGGGCACGTTCGTACTGCTCCGCCAGGGTCTCCTTGGGTCGCATCAGCAGGTACAAAGCCAGTCCTAAGAGGTTGAAGAGCAGCACAAGCAGGCCAGACAGAATCCAGGCGAAGACATCACGTGAGCGCAGGCGAATGTCCTGCACGGTCCACACCACAAGCCCGATCCAGAACGCGGCCAGCACCGCGCCGGAAGCCAGGGCCATGCCTTCCAGGACCAGGCTGACTAGCTCCAGGTTGATTTCCATGACGATGTCCAACCCCCTTGGTGGTCAAGAGCCCACAATGCGCTTTGTACTCAGGTCGGGTCGGGCAGAATCACCCTCCCACGGGTCCGTGATTACAATCGGCAAGCCTTGCCAGGCACCCATTATACCACCGTTCCCCACCTGATGCCAACGCGCGGAAGCCTCACGCCTCGCGCAGGCTGCGCCACACCTGGCTGAGGGTGGGGCGCTTGCCGTACATAAGCAAGCCCATCCGGAACACCTTGGCACCCGCCCACAGGACCACCGGAATGCCCACGGCCAGGGAGATGATGCTCCCGATGATGTCCACCGTGGGCACATCGGCCACCGGCAGCCGCAGCATCATCATCGTGGGCGCGGTCAGCGGGATGTAGCTGAGGACGCGGGCCAGGGTCATGTTGGGGTTGGTGAACAGGAAGCCGCTGAGCATGTACGGGATGGCGGCCATGGAGGAGAAGATGCCAGCCAATTGCTGCGACTCCCGCATGGTGGCGCCCAGGGAGCCGGCGGATGCCATCAGCACGGCGTACAGCAGAAACCCCAGCAGGTAGTAGATCACGGTGAGGACGATGAGCCGGGGCGGGATGGCGAGGGAGCCGGCCAGGGCCAGCAGCGTCACCACCCCTCCGCCCAGGGCCAGCGCGGACGCCATCCACACCATCACCTGGGTCAGCCCCAGGGCGCCCAACCCCAGCACCTTGCCTGCCAGCAACTGGCTGGCGCTGACCGACGAGAGCACGATCTCGATGACGCGGGTCTCCTTTTCCTCGGCCACGCCCTGGAGCAGATAGCCCGAAGCCACGAAGATGGTGACGATGAACAGCACGGAGAGGATGTAGGGCACGATGTAGCCGAAGACGAAGCTGAGCGGGCCGCCACGCTCCGCCTGCTTCGCCCCCAGCATCACCGGCGTGACCTTGATGGGATCGGCTACCCGGCGCCGGACAGCGGGATCCACCTGCCCGGCCAGCAGGTGGTCCACGATGAAAGCCCGAACCCGCGTCGAGTCCTCCACGGCCACGGCACCCAATCCGCCGGCCTTGCTTACTACCCGGATCTCGCCGGTCTCTACGTAGTCACCCGGGATCACCAAGCAGAAATCCAGCTCGTCGGCCATCAGGGCATCTCGGGCACTTTTCTCGTCATCGAAGGCGAGGAAGTTCTCTGCGTACTCCGGTCGGACCGGGGTGAAGATCCCGCTGTGATCCACCACGCCCACCCGGTGGGCCTCCGGCACGAACTGGGATTCGAAGAATTGGGTAGCCTGTCCGCCGGCGAAGGCCGCGATGAGCAGGGCTACCAGCCCAAGGGCGGGGATCAGGATGGTCATGATGATGAAACCGGGTCGCCGGATGTTGGTCAGATACTCGTGTTGGGCAACGATCCAGACCTCACGCACGGGACTCTTTCCTAAAGGCCGAAATGCAAGCGAGTTATGCCCCCTTGCTTACGACGGCGATGAAGATGCGGTCCAGTGGGGCCGATGCCACCTCGAAGAGGTCCACCTGCACCCCTCGCTCTACCAGGGCTCGCAACACCGCCTGAGGTTCGATGTCCGGGCCCAGGGTCAGCTCGTAGGTGCGGTCGCGGCGCTGTATGCTTTCCACGCCGGGGAGCTCCTCCAACTCTGCCGGCGTCCGCAGGCGCACCTGGTTGCGGCCGTACTCGGCCTTGATCTCCGCCAGGTTGCCGTAGAGCACACGCCGCCCGCGATTGATGAGCAGGATGCGATCGCACAGGGCCTCCACCAGGTTCATCTGATGGGTGCTGAGGACCACCGTCTTACCGGCCTCCTGCAGCTCGGCGATGACCTCTTTGACCAGTTCCACGTTTAGCGGGTCCAGCCCTTGGAAGGGCTCATCGAGGATCACCAGATCGGGGTCATGGACCAGGCTGGCGATGAGCTGGAGCTTCTGCTGCATGCCCCGGCTGAGCTCCTTCACCTTGCTGGTGGCACGGTCGGCCAGGCCCACTCGCTCCAGGAGCGCCATCGCCCGGCTGTGCGCCTCGCCCGACGAGCGCCCCTTGAGCTCGGCTAGGTACCTCAGGCAGTCCAGGGTTCGCAGGTTGCGGTAGAGGCCCCGCTCCTCAGGCAGATAGCCTATGCGACGCCGGACCACGCCTGGCGGCCCATCGAGCACCTGGATGCGCCCGGCGTCCGGCTTGATGATGTCCATGATCATGCGAATGGTGGTCGTCTTGCCGGCTCCGTTGGGTCCCAGCAGGCCGAAAATCTCGCCCTTGTGGACCTCGAAGCTCAGGTTGGCGACGGCCACCACTCCGTCGAAGGTCTTGTCCAGATGCTCCACGGACAGCACTGTGGCGCTCATCCCATCCTCCACCCGAGCACGTGCCCCAGATGTACTACGTTGAACGGCGCGAAGGGGTTGCCGGCGTGCCGGATCATGCCGCTGGCGCCATGCATCTGCGCCGGCAGCCGGGCTTTGCTTCCCCAAGTATACCACAAACCGCTCTCAGCCGTCATTTGACCCAAGCGCATTTGTCCGCTATTCCTTCTTGTGTTGGACTTTGGACAAAGTCCGAGAAACCCGGTTTCTGATCGCCAGCTAATTTGTCCAAAGTCCAATCTTGTGGTATAATCGATGACGTCGCGAGGAGCTTCGTAGAAGCGTTGGGAAAGGAGTCCATTGATGATCGAGGTAACCGTTGACAGCATACGAGTGAGCCTGGTATCCCATCATCGTGTGGTGGTGCTCAAAGAGGTCGGGAGCGAGCGCTATCTCCCCATCTGGATTGGCCAGTTCGAGGCTGATGCCATCACCATCGGACTGCAAGGTATCGAGATCGCCCGACCACTCACCCACGATCTCCTGAAATCCGCCCTGGAAGAAGCAGGGGCCTCCATCTCCCACATCCTCGTCAACGACCTCCGGGACGACACTTTCTACGCGCGCATCGTCATGGACATCAACGGACGCCATGCCGAGGTGGATTCGCGGCCTAGCGATGCCATCGCTCTAGCGGTGCGTGCAAAGGTGCCCATCTACGTGGATGAGTCCGTGATGGATCGTGCAGGGATCTTTCCCGCCGAGGCCCAATCCGCCGACGACGACAAGCTGGACGTCTTCCGCGAGTTCATTGACAGCCTCGACCTGGACAGCCTCGGCGAAGGGTCAGACTGAGCTAGCCATCACCTGTGGGAGCCCGTCGGTGAGCACGGGGTGGGACACGTAGCCCTAACGTGGACCTCCCCGTGAGTTGGTGTAGGCACATCAGTTGCCCCTTTTGCAACTTTGCCAGCCCTCCCCTGGCATCCATCGCCAGGCTGAAAGGTTCAGGCCCGGTGAAGTGGGCCTTTCCCAGTGGTTTGCTGGATTTTCCCCCTTAGCCCGACAATTTGCCGTCGGGCGAGCGGATAGCGAGAGATTGAGCGCAGAAGAACACGGGCGCTTCCTTGTCCAGGTCAACGTGGCTCGTCACGGGCAGTATCAGTGGATCACAACTATCCCTCTCAAGGGGCGTCCACGTCCGGCGACCCCTGTGCCAGGGACTGGCGCGCACAGGCTCGCCCCCTTCGGGCGGCGGGGACGCCGCCCGGTAGCGTGCCATTGTGATGTACTGAGCATTACCCAACGTCTCCCCGTTAGGGAACCGCAAAGCCCTGTTGCCAACTCGCGGCCCTTGACAACTGGCCCTATCCGTGATATACTTAGAACAGAAGTTCTAATGGCGTTTGTTTGCTTGAAGAGGGTCGAACGTGACGGTTGAGAAACTTCCCCCGCAGAACATCGAGGCCGAGCAATCCGTGCTTGGCGGCCTGCTGATAGATAAGGACGCAGTGAGCAAGGTGGCCAGCTTCCTGCGTCCGGAGGACTTCTATCGTGAGGCCCACGGTCAGATCTATGCTGCCATCCTCAACCTATACGAGCGCCGGGAGCCCGTGGACTTCATCACGGTGTGCGACGAGCTGGAGCGCCGTGAGCAACTGGAGAGGGTGGGTGGTGCCAGCTACATCACCAGCCTCATCAGCGCGGTGCCCACCGCAGCCCACGTGGAGCACTACGGCCGCATCGTGGAGCGGGCGGCCATGCGGCGGCGCCTCATCCAGGCGGCCGGGCGCATCGCCGAGGTGGCCTACGAGGAAGCCGAGGACATAGATGAGATCATAGACCAGGCCGAGCAGTTGGTTTTCGGGGTGGCACAACGTCGGCTGGCCCGTGACCTGATCCCCATCAGCAAGCTCCTCTACGACTACTTCGATGAGATCGAGTACCTGCAAGAGCACCGGGATGAGCGGCGTGGCGTATCAACGGGGTTCACCGACCTGGACAAGCTGCTGGGCGGGCTGCAAGCTTCGGACCTGATCATCGTGGCCGGTCGGCCCAGCATGGGCAAGACCAGCCTGGCGTTGTCCATCGCCCAGCACGTGGCGACCCAAAACCGTGGCGCGGTGGCGGTGTTCAGCCTGGAGATGGCCGCAGAGCAGTTGATCCAGCGCCTCATTGCCGGCGAGACCGGGGTGGATGCCCAGCGCCTGCGCCTGGGCGAGCTCTACGATGACGAGATTGACCTGGTCACCCGGGCCATTGGTCATCTGTCACAGTTGCCTATGTACATTGACGACTCGCCAGGCATCTCGCCCTTCGAGCTCCGGACCAAGGCCCGGCGTCTCCACGCCGAGCACCCGTTGGCCCTGGTGCTTGTGGACTACCTGCAGTTAATGAGTGCCGGCGTGCGGGCCGAGAACCGGGTGCAGGAGATCTCGTACATCTCACGCTCGCTGAAGGGGCTGGCCCGTGAACTGCGCGTGCCGATCATCGCCGTGTCCCAGCTCTCCCGGGCGGTGGAGAGGCGAGAGAAGAAGAGGCCGGTTTTGGCTGATCTCAGAGAAAGCGGCTCGATTGAACAAGACGCGGACGTCGTCATGTTCATCTACCGGGAGGAGATGTACGACGAGGACACGGTGATGAAGAACGTGGCCGAGGTGAACGTGGCCAAGCACCGCAACGGCCCCACGGGCAAAGTGGAACTGGGGTTCATCGCCCAGCAGGCCAAGTTCGTGAACCTGTACCGCGAGCCGGCGGATAGTTAGGGACACCCAGGAGTGTGTCCTTGCGGAGACGGGGATGAAGACCGAGGGGTTTGAGGGGTTCCCGGCGGGCCGGCAGCGCTTCACCTCCATCCCGGACCTGTTCTTCAGCCGGGTGCTGCCGGCCATTGATGACCTGGCCGAGTTGAAGGTCACGCTGCAAGTGCTGTGGCGCGTCCATCGTAAGCGCGGCTACCCCCGCTACGTCAGCCGGACAGAGCTGCTGGCAGACGGCGATTTCATGGCCGGCCTGGGCGACGCCCAGGCCCTCCAGCGGGGCCTGGATGCGGCTGTCGCCCGGGGTACCCTCCTGCGCCTGGACATCCAACACGATGATCGCCGGGATGAATGGTATTTCGTCAATAACCAGGAGGGCCGGCGGGCAGTGACCCAGGCCCGCAGCGGGGAACTGGATGTGCCCCTGGCTCCCGGCCTGCCGCCGGAACCTCCACCGGCCGAGCGCCCCAACATCTTCGCCCTGTACGAGCAGACCATCGGGGTGCTCTCGCCTATCATCGCCGATGAGCTGCGCGATGCCGAGGAGACCTACCCGCCGGAATGGATCGCCGATGCCTTCAAGGAGGCTGCCCGGCACAACGTCCGCAAGTGGAGCTACGTGCGCGCCATCCTGGAGCGCTGGTTGAGAGAGGGCAAAGCGGATGAAGCCGCTCAGCGAGACGATAAAGCAGATAGACGTCGCTACATCGAAGGTGAGTACGCCAGATACGCCCGTGAGGAATAGGCGGCTCAAGAAGGACTGTCCACGCTGCGGGGGTCTGGGCTTTGTCACCCGGGATGTGCCGGTCGGGCATCCCGACTTCGGGCGCGCCTTCCCTTGCGTGTGCAAACAGGAAGAGATCGCTCGCGCCCGGCTGGAGGATCTGCGCCGGGCCAGCAACCTCCACTTCCTGAGCCACATGACCTTCGAGACCTTCATCCCGGAGGGCTACGGGCTCAACGAGGAGAAGCGCCGCAACCTGCGGGCAGCCTACGAAGCCGCCCTTGAGTTTGCCCGGGAGCCCAAGGGCTGGCTGATCTTCAAGGGTGGCTACGGCTGTGGCAAGACCCACCTGGCGGCCGCCATTGCCAACTACCGGGTCAGCCGGGGACACCCCGTGGTCTTCGCCGTGGTGCCCGACCTGTTGGATCACCTGCGGGCAGCCTTCAGCCCCTCCAGCCCCACCACCTACGACGAGCGCTTCGAGCACATCCGGACCGCGCCCTTGCTTATCCTCGACGACCTGGGCACCCACAGCAGCACGCCCTGGGCCCAGGAGAAGCTGTACCAGATTTTCAACTACCGCTATAACGCTCAACTCCCCACGGTCATCACCACCAATCATGACCTGGAGGAGATAGACATCCGGCTGCGCTCCCGCATGGCCGATCCCGCCCTGTGCCGCATGGTCACCATCCTGGCGCCCGACTTCCGCGCCAGCGGTGTGGACCGGGACACCGCCGACCTGAGCAGTCTGTCGCTCCACACCGACCAGACCTTTGACAACTTCGACATGCGGGCCGACGAGCTGGACCCCGACGAGGTGCAGAGCCTGAGGAACGCTCTGGCAGCCGCCCAGGCTTACGCCCACGACCCCCAGGGGTGGCTGGTGTTCACCGGGCCTTTCGGCTGTGGCAAGACTCACCTGGCCGCAGCCATCGCCAACCAGCGGGTCAACCAGGGCTACCCCGCTCTCTTCGTCACCGTGCCTGACCTCCTGGACCACCTGCGGGCCACCTTCAGCCCCCAGAGCCTGACAACCTATGACCAGCGCTTCGAGCAGGTGCGTCAGGCAGAGTTCCTGGTGCTGGACGATCTGGGCGTCCAGAGCCCCACCCCCTGGGTGCGGGAGAAGCTGCATCAGCTCTTCGACTATCGCTACAACGCCCGGCTCCCCACCGTCATCACCACCACCCAGACGCTGGAGGAGATGGACCCCCGGCTGAAGAGCCGGCTGGTGGACAAATCCCGCTGTCTCATCGTCCCCATCATCGCCCCGGCCTATCGCGGGGCGAGCCGGCCCAGGGCCTCTGGGCGACGTCGCCGGCGCTCCTAGCCGGCTCAGGTTGGTGGTGTGCGATTCATCTCGCTCCGGGCACCATAGAGTCCAGCTTCGGGGAGCGGCAGGTTGGCGGCTCCTCTGTTGGCCTTGGCGGCCAGAGCCAGGCGTAAAGTTAGGAGCTGTCTCATCGCGCTATAATCCGTGCCATGCAGCCATCCAATCGTCTTCCTGGCTATCGGCGGCTGGTGCTGTCTGCTACCGCACTTGTTCTCATAACCGCCCTGTTGGTCATCGGTCCCCCGGCCCGTCAGGCTATGTTCAACCTGACCGGCGAGGAAGACCTAGCCCATCAGGTCAAGGGCACGCTGGAGTGGGCCGCCCTGCGGGTGACTCAACCCCCGCTGCGCCTGGAGCCCTACGTGCCTATGCCCCACACCGGCTACAACCCCTTTGGCATCAACACCTTCCTGGAGCAGGAGGTGGAGGAAGCTAACGTCCGGCGCAGCCTTGAAATGCTCCGCGACGCCGGCATCGGCTGGATCCGTCAACAGTTCCCCTGGGAGGACATTGAGATCCACGGCAAGGGCGACTTCGAAGACCGCCGCACCAGCCCTCCCCGCTCCGCCTGGGAGAAATACGACCGCATCGTGGAGCTGGCGGAGGAGTACGGGATCCAGATTCTGGCGCGGCTGGACAATCCACCCGCCTGGTCTCGCGCGCGCGGGAACGAGATTGGCACCTTGGCACCGCCCGACAACCTGGACGACTACGGGGACTTCGTGGAAGCGGTGGTGAGCCGCTACCGGGGACGGATCCACTTCGTCCAGATCTGGAACGAGCCCAACATCTACCCCGAATGGGGTGAGCAGCCGCCCGACCCCGAGGGCTACGTCGAGCTCCTCAAGGTGGGCTACACCCGGGCCAAGGCAGCCAATCCTGACGTGGTGGTGGTCAGCGCGGCCCTGGCGCCCACCTTGGAGAACAGCGACCGGGCCATGAACGACCTGACCTTCCTGGAGCGCATGTACGCCGCCGGTGCTGGGGACTACTTTGACATCCTGGCCGTCATCGGCTACGGGCTGGGCACCGGCCCCACGGATCGGCGCGCCGTGTGGCATCGCACCAACTTCGCCCGCATCGAGCTCCTGCGGGACCTGATGGTGCGTCACGGCGATGGGCATAAGCCGGTGTGGATTGTGGAGATGGGTTGGAACGCCGTCCCCCTGGACATGCCCGCGCCCTACGGCCGGGTCACCCTCCAGCAACAGGCCAGCTACACCGGGCTGGCGTACCGTCGCATCATCGAGTCCTGGCCCTGGGTTGGGGTGGGCTTCCTGTGGTTCTTCCGCCGGCCCAACTACAGCGAGATGGATCAGCCTTTCTTCTACTTCCGCGTGGTGGACCCAGACTGGACCCCCATGCCCGTCTACGACGCCATGCGCGGCCTGGCCACCCAACCGCCGGCCGTCCCGCCCGGCTACCACCAGGAAGACCACTGGGCGCTGAAGTACGAGGGAGGCTGGAGATCGGTGAGCGACCCGGAGGCAGTGTTGGGGAGCTACCGGCGCGCTGAGGACGCCGGCCAGGAGCTGGGCTTCGATTTCATCGCCGGCAGCCTGGAACTGGTGCTGCGGCCCGGCGCTGCCCCCTTCCAGATCGCCCTCGACGGCGCCGAGCCCCGCACGATCACACCCCCGCCCGGTGACGGCGGCCAGAGCGTGGTGGTGCCCGTGGCGCGGGGGCTGTCCGGCGGTCGCCACCGCGTGACCTTGACCACGGGCGGAGAGTTGGGGCTCGATGGGGTCATCGTGCGACCCGGTGGCCGACCCCTACTGGCCTGGGGCCTGGCCATCGCGTTCCTCTTGGGCACCCTGGCTGGCCTCGCCTGGCGGACCCGCGCCGAGAGAAGTCACGGAATACCCGGTACGTAGTACGCAGTCGCGTTGAGGACTTTCCGGGAGCACTGGCAAAAACTCTGGCTCCGCCTAGTGCGCTGGGCCTTCCGCCAGCTCTACGGCCCCTTCGCCTGGGCCTATGACGCCGTGGCGTGGGTGGTGAGCCGAGGGGAGTGGCAACGATGGGGCCAGGCGGCGCTGCCCTGGACGATGGGCGAGCGGGTCCTGGAGCTGGGCTGTGGGCCGGGCCACCTGCTGGTTGAGCTCACGGCCTGGGGACGGAGGCCGGTAGGACTGGAGGCGTCGCCGGCCATGCTCAGGCTGGCAAGACGCAACCTGCGCCGACGCCGGCTGCCGGTTCGGCTCGTGCAGGCCAGGGCTCAAACGTTGCCCTTCGCCGGCGAAGCCTTCTACGCCGTAGTGGTGACATTCCCGGCCGATTTCATCGGCCATCCGGCCACGCTGGCGGAGATCGCCCGGGTGTTGGCGCCGGGCGGTCGCCTGGTGCTGGTGGACGGGGGGCGTCACCTCGGCCGGGACCCTTGGAGCCGGCTGCTGAACTGGGCGTTGGAGGTGACCAGCCGGCCCGGTGGGTTGCAAGAGGTGGTCGGCGACCTGGGCGGCCCAGCGCCCGAGGAGCCCATGTTCAAGGTCACCCGGGGGCATGTGCGGGGCGCCAGGACAAGGGTGCAGCTCATCGTGGCGGAGAAGCTCCAACTGACAACTTGGCAACCGGGGGAATCGCGAGTATAATTGCGCAAGGGTGACCTGCTCGTGAAGATGGCCGCTGAGGGGAGGACATATGCCGCGACGGCTTCGCATCCGGGCTGGGGACTTGGAAGTCACAGCCGCGTTGAACGACACCCGCACGGCGGATGCCATCTGGGAGGCTCTGCCTCTGAGCGCGCCGGCCAGCCGCTGGGGGGACGAGATCTACTTCTCCATCCCGGTGGAGCCGGTGGGTGAGCCGGGGCAGGGAGTGGTGGAGTCCGGAGACCTGGGCTACTGGCCACCGGGGACGGCTTTCTGCATCTTCTTCGGACCCACGCCGGCCAGCCAGGGTGACGAGATCCGGCCGGCCAGCCCGGTGGTGGTGTTCGGACACGTAGAAGGCGACGCCAGGGTGTTCAAACAGGTCCCGCCGGGCACCCAGGTGGACATCGAAGCGCTGACGGTATGACGGTCGCCAGGGTGAATTTGTCAATCCTGTACCTCCTAGATATAATAACGTGTCGATGTTGGCCGGCGTAATCCCGGTAGGAGTATCAGGTTGAGAGCATGGCTTGAGGCATTTCGAGCCCTCCATCTGGTTTGGGTAGCCGCGTTTTCACTGCTGATACCTTTGCTCGGGGGAATCTGGTTGGATCGCCGGTACGAGTCAGCGCCCTGCCTGACCATCGTGGGGATGGTCCTAGGCGTGACGGTCGCCGTGTACACGGTAGTGCGGGAAGTGTCGAGGAGCTATTGCGTGGCGTCTCACAAGAAACTCAAGAATGGCAGGAAGGAGGACCAAACCTAGTGTCGAAGTACCTGACCGCCAAGAACATCGCCATTGTCGTTGGGCTGCTGGTATTGATCTTCGGCAGCCGCATTCTCTTCCCCGTAGCCCTTCCGACCATTCAGCTCCCCGCTGAGAAGATCCCGGGCTTGCCTATCACCAACACCCTTCTTGCCACCATCCTGGCGGACATAACCGTCCTGGCCTTTGGTTTCCTGGCCACACGGAAGATGGAGTTGGTCCCAAGGGGACTGCAGAACGTCTTCGAGTGGGTCATCGAGGCCTTCTACGGCCTGGCGAAGGATGTTGCGGGCCCCAACGCGGACAAATTCTTCCCCCTCTTCATGAGCATCTTGCTCTTCCTGGTGGTGGCCAACTGGTACGAGCTGGTACCGGGGTTCGATAGTATTGGCATCATCGAGGAGCCGCACGGGGAGAACGTCACCGCTTACAGGGTCCATGATCTGGGACCCATCGCCATCCTGACTGGCGAGAGGGTCGAGCACGGCGAGCACAGTGACGGTGAGGGGTACGTGCTGGTGCCGTTCCTGCGCGTGCCCACCTCGGACCTGAATCTGCCCTTGGGCCTGGCTCTGGTCTCCTGGGTGTACAGCCAGGTGATGGGCTTCAGTCACCTGGGTCTGGGCTACCTGCGCAAGTTCTTCGTTAACCCGCTGCGCAATTTCCTGGGCACCTTTGTTGGTCTGCTGGAGTTGATCAGCGAGTTCGCCAAGATCATCTCCCTGTCCTTCCGACTTTTCGGCAACCTGTTTGCCGGGCAAGTGCTCCTGTTTGTGGTTTCCTTCCTCCTGCCCTTCCTGGTGCCGTTGCCTTTCTACGGCCTGGAGGTGTTCGTGGGATTCATGCAGGCTTTCGTGTTCGCCATCTTGACGCTGGTGTTCTCGGCCTCGGCGGTGGCTGTGCACGAGGGGGAAGGTCACTAGCTGGCTACGATGGCGCTCACGGTCTGCCTGTGAGCGCTGGTGGAATCATCAAAAATCATAACGAGGAGGAACGACAGTCAAATGGACGCTCTAGCTCCTGCATTGGCCATCGGTTTTGGGGCTATAGGCCCCGGCATCGGCGTGGGGATCCTGGTGTGGGGTGCCCTGCAGGCGATCGGTCGCAATCCGGATGCGGCCGGTGAGATCCGCACCAACATGATCCTGGGGATCGTGTTCGCCGAGGCCATTGCCATCTACGCCCTGGTGGTGGCTCTGATCCTGAAGTTCGTCTAGAAGGTCGCGGAGAGGGCCATCCGGCACCGCTGGCTTTTCCTCAGCGACCACCCAACATCCTGTACGGAGGAAGTCTGGATTGGAGAAGCTGGGCATAAACGCGGTATTCCTGGCCGCGCAAATCGTCAACTTCCTGGTTCTGTGGTTCATTCTGTCACGGTTCGTGTTCCCGCCGGTCAGGCGCATGCTCAAGGAGCGCCAGGAGCGCATCCGGGAAGGGCTCGCCGAGGCGGAGCGCGCTCGCCAAGAGGCAGCCCAGGCGCGCGCAGAGTTCCAGCGGCAGCTCGCCGAGGAGCGGCGTAAGAGCCAGGAGGCCATCGCCCAGGCTGCTCGCACCGCCGAAGAGGTGCGCGAGAAGATCATCGCCGAGGCGCGCGAGGAAGCCGAGGCCCTCAAGCGCCAGGCTCGGGCCGAGATCGCCCAGGAACGCGAGCAAATGCTGGCGGACCTGCGCCGGCAGGCAGTTGACCTGGCCATCCTGGCTGCCCAAAGGGTGGTTGGACGCTCCCTGGATGAAGAAGCCCAACGGCAGCTCGTCCAGGAGTTTCTGACTCAGTCGGGAGACCTGTCGTGATGCGCAAGATCGAAGAGGCCAGAGCTTACGCGCAAGCTCTCTACGAGGCGGCTACTGATAGCTGGATCAACCAGCTCAGCGCAGTCCTGAAGGGCCTGCAGTCGGATCCCGGGCTGAGGGATTACCTGGCGGACCCGGAGAAGGATTTCGGCGAGAAGGCCGAAAGGCTCATGGCGCTGCTGCCGGCGGACAGCCACAAGGAGGTGCGCAACTTCCTCTCCCTGTTGCTCAGCCGCAACGAGCTCAAGCTGCTGGAGCCCGTCCTGGAGCACTTCGTGCGCCTGGCGCGGGGTGGGCCTGAGCCGAAGATCGCGGAGATTACCAGCGCCATCGCGCTGACGGAAGATGAGCGCGCCACGCTGGAGCGCCGTCTGAAGGCGACCCATGGCGAGGACCTCGAATTCCGCTACAAGGTGGACCCGGCGATCCTCGGCGGTCTGATCATCCAGGTGGGCGACCGGGTGATTGATGCCAGCGTGGCCGGCAAGCTCAACCGGCTGCGCGAACAGCTCATGGCGGCGGTGTGAGGCGGATCGAGGTCAAACAAACCTGGCCCTGAATGGATAGGGCTCCGCCGGGATAGGGGGTGACGGCAAAACGTGAAGTATGGGCTACCTTTGACCCATTACCCTTTACTCATTACGTTTTGCGCGCTGCCTATTCCCTGGCGGATACAAGCTGTTTTCGGAAGCGCTGGACCGCTGAATTGGTTCTGGAGGTAGCGTATGGCAGTACGTGTAGAGGACATTGCTGAGTTCCTCAAGCAGCAAATCCTGGAGTTTGAGGCCCCGACCCGCACGGTGGACGTGGGGCGGGTGGAAGATGTTGGCGATGGCATCGCTCGCTGCAGCGGCCTGACCCGGGTGGGGGCCAGCGAGATGGTGGAGTTCGCCAACGGCACCCTGGGGCTGGTCTTCAACCTGGAGCGCGACAGCGTCGGCGTGATCATCATGGGCGAGTACGCCGACATCGAGGAGGGCGACCTGGTGATGGCCACGGGGCGCATCGTCTCCGTGCCCGTCGGCGATGCCCTCATCGGCCGAGTGGTGAACGCCGTGGGCCAGCCCATTGACGGCAAGGGCCCCATCGAGACCAACAAGTACCGCCCTATCGAGCGCATCGCGCCCAACGTGGTGTCGCGCCAGAACGTTTACCGCCCGGTGCAGACGGGCATCAAAGCCATTGACTCCATGATCCCCATCGGTCGCGGTCAGCGCGAGCTCATCATCGGCGACCGGCAGACAGGTAAGACGGCCCTGGCCATTGACACCATCATCAACCAGAAGGGCCAGGACCTGATCTGCATCTACGTGGCCATCGGCCAGAAGCAAGCCGCCGTTGCCCGCACCGTGGCCCTCCTGGAGGAGTATGGGGCCATGGACCACACCGTGGTGGTGGTGGCGGGGGCATCGGAGCCGGCGGCGTTGCAGTACATCGCGCCCTACGCCGGCTGCGCCATCGGCGAGGAGTTCATGGAGACGGGTCGCGATGCTCTGGTGGTGTACGACGACCTGACCAAGCACGCCTGGGCGTATCGCCAGGTGTCACTGCTCATGCGCCGGCCGCCGGGCCGCGAGGCCTACCCCGGCGACATCTTCTACCTGCACTCGCGCCTGCTGGAGCGCGCGGCGCAGTTGGACGAGGCCCATGGTGGTGGGTCCTTGACGGCTCTCCCCATCATCGAGACCCAGGCCGGCGACGTGTCAGCCTACATCCCCACCAACGTCATCAGCATCACCGACGGGCAGATCTACCTGGAGAGCGACCTGTTCTACGCCGGTATCCGGCCTGCGGTCAACGCCGGCCTCTCCGTCTCCCGGGTGGGTGGTGACGCCCAGACCAAAGCCATGAAGCAGGTGGCCGGCAAGCTGCGCCTGGAACTGGCCCAGTTCCGCGAGCTGGCGGCCTTCGCCCAGTTCGCCTCCGATCTGGACAAGACTACCCGGGAGCAGTTGGAGCGCGGTCAGCGCATCACCGAGGTGCTCAAGCAGCCCCAGTACGCGCCCATGCCCCTGGACCAGCAGGTGATGATTCTCTTCGCCGTGACCAACGACTATCTGGACGATGTGCCCATTGACAAGGTCCAGCAGTGGGAGGCCGATTTCCACCGCTTCATGGCAGCCAGGTATCCAGACATCGGTCGCACCCTCATGACCGAGAAGGTCATCAGCGAGGAGACCGAGGCCCGCCTGCGGGCGGCCATCGAAGACTTCAAGTCGCAGTGGAGCCCGAGCTAGAACATGGCCACAGCACGAGAGATCCGGCGCCGGATTCGCAGCGTTCATAACATCGCGCAGATCGCCAAGGCGATGGAGACCGTGGCTGCGTCCAAGATGCGCCGCGCCCAGGCACAGACCCTGGCTTCCCGGCCCTACGCTCACAAAGCCATGGAGGTGCTGCGCTCCCTGGCCCGGCAAACCTACGTTGGCGGCGCTCTGCACCCGCTGCTGGAGCAGCGTCCGGTGCAGCGCATCGGGGTGATGCTCTTCACCGCCGATCGCGGGCTGTGCGGAGGCTTCAACACCAACATCATCCGCAAAGCGGTGGACTTCGCCAAGGCCCAGGAGCACCCGGTCAGCTTCATCGCTGTGGGGCGTAAGGGGCGGGACTTCCTGGTGAGGTACGGCTTCGACCTGGAGGCCGAGATCACCGGCGTTCCCGACCGGCCCACCTTGATGGACATCCTGCCGGTGGCGCGAGTGGCCATTGACGATTACCTGGCCGGGCGCTGGGACGCGGTCTACCTGGCGTACACGGATTTCGTCAACGTCATGGTTCAGCGCCCGACCATCAATCGCCTGCTCCCGCTGGAGCCCGTGTGGGAAGATGGCACCCCGGTTGCCGTGGACTACATCTACGAGCCGGACCCCCAGACCATCCTGGATCAGGTGTTGCCACGCTTTGCCGAGTGGCAAGTCTACCAGGCGCTTCTGGAGTCCATCGCCAGCGAGCAAAGCGCTCGCATGGTGGCCATGCGCAACGCCCGCGAAGCTGCCATGGATCTGATCGAGGACCTGACCCTGAGGTACAACAAGGCACGGCAGGAGGCCATCACCAAGGAGATTCTGGACATCGCCGGCGGCGCCGAAGCCCTGGAGAAAGCGCGGGCAGCCGCGGTCTAAGAACCTATCCGGAAACCCCGCTATCCGACAGCGTCCTCGGGCGACGGCAATGCCGTCGCGCACCCCGGGGCGAGGTTGTGCGCGCCAGTCCCTCCCTGTGCCGGGGACTGGCGTGGCACAGGGGTCGCACAGACGCGAAGGTCCCCTGAGCGGTTTCCGGATAGGCACTAAGGCCATGCTCGAAGCGGAAGTTGCTTACGCCGCCGGAGAAGGGAGAGACTTCGAAGAGTTCGTAGCGGACGTACAAAGGCGTTGAGAAGCTTTTCTGATTGCTTCTATCGAGGAGATCCGTATGGGAGAGCGAGCACTTGGCAAAGTGGTACAGGTAATTGGACCCGTGGTGGACATCGAGTTCCCGTCGGGCCAGTTGCCGGAAATCTACGACGCGGTGGAAATCCCCCGCGATGGTAAGGTCCTCATCGCTGAGGTGCAGCAACACCTGGGCGACAACTGGGTGCGGTGCCTGGCCATGGACACCACGGATGGCCTGCGGCGGGGCATGGATGCCTACGCTCTGGGTGGTCCTATCACCGTGCCGGTGGGCCCCAAGACCCTGGGCCGCATTTTCAACGTCCTGGGCGAACCCATTGACGAGTTGGGCCCGATGGAGGCCGAAGAACGCTATCCCATTCACCGGCCGGCCCCGCCCCTCACCGAGCAGGCCACCAAGGTGGAGGTCTTCGAGACCGGCTTGAAGGTGATTGACCTGGTGGCACCGTTCACCAAGGGTGGAAAGACCGGCATCTTCGGCGGTGCCGGGGTCGGCAAGACCGTCATCATCATGGAGCTCATCCGCAACATCGCTACCGAGCACGGTGGCTTCTCAGTCTTCGCCGGCGTCGGTGAGCGCACCCGCGAGGGCACCCAGCTCTGGCTGGAGATGAAGCACTCGGGGGTGATTGACAAGACGGTCATGGTCTTCGGGCAGATGAACGAGCCGCCCGGGGTGCGCTTCCGCGTGGGGTTGACCGGCCTCACCATGGCGGAGTACTTCCGCGATCAGGGCTACGACGTGCTCCTGTTTATTGACAACATCTACCGCTTCGTGATGGCCGGCATGGAGGTCTCGGCGCTCATGGGCCGCATGCCCAGCGCCGTGGGCTACCAGCCGACCCTGGGCACCGACATGGGTGAGTTGCAGGAGCGCATCACCTCTACCCGTCGTGGCTCCATCACCTCCATGCAGGCGGTGTACGTCCCCGCCGACGACTACACCGACCCGGCGCCGGTCACCACCTTCACCCACCTGGACGCCACCATCGCCCTGGAGCGCTCCATCGCCGAGCAGGGTCTGTACCCGGCCGTGGATCCTCTGGCGTCCACCAGCCGGATCCTGGACCCGCGCATCGTGGGGCAGGAGCACTACGAGGTGGCCCGAGGGGTGCAGCAGGTGCTCCAGCGCTACAAGGACCTGCAGGACATCATCGCCATCCTGGGCGTGGAGGAGCTGAGCGAGGAAGACAAACTGACGGTAGCCCGGGCGCGCAAGATCCAGCGCTTCCTGTCGCAACCCATGTTCGTGGCCGAGCAGTTCACCGGTCGGCCCGGGCGTTACGTGCCCATCCGGGAGACCGTGCGCGGCTTCAAGGAGATCCTCGAAGGCAAGCACGATGACATCCCGGAGCAGGCCTTCTACATGCAGGGTACCATTGACGAGGTGGTGGAGACCGCCAAGAAGATGCGGCGAGAGTAGCAGTCATGCCGATCAGATGTGACGTGGTAAGCGTTGAGCGCGTGGTCTTCTCCGACGACGTGGACATGGTGATCGCGCCAGGCGTGGAGGGGGTGCTGGGCATCCTGCCCCATCACGCCCCGCTGATGACGGCCCTGGTCCCGGGTGAGCTCATCATCCGCAAAGCCGGCCAGGAAGACGTGTACATGGCCGTCAGCGGTGGGTTCATGGAGGTACGCCCGGACCGGGTGACCATCCTGGCCGACGCGGCGGAGCGGGCGGAGGAGATTGACATCGAGCGGGCGGAGGCCGCCCGACGCCGGGCGGAGCAGCGCCTCAAGGAGAGGCCGCCAGGGGTTGACCTGGTGCGCGCAGAGACCGCCCTGCGGCGCTCCCGGGTGCGGCTCAAGGTCGCCCGTAGGCGCCGGCGACCCCCAGTTGTGCCGCGCGTCGAAGGCCCGCGCAAAGGAGAAGGTGAATAAAGGTGTTTGCCCGCCTCATTGGCATTGACCTGGGCACCGTCAACGTCCTGGTCCACGAGAAGGGACGCGGCATCGTCCTGCAGGAGCCCTCCGTCGTGGCCATATCCATCAACGACAACCGCATCGTGGCCGTGGGGAGCGAGGCACTGCAGATGCTGGGGCGCTCGCCGGACACCATCGAGGTGACCCGGCCCCTGCGCAACGGCGTCATCGCCGACTACGTGGTCACCGAGGCTATGCTGCGCTATTTCATCACCAAGGTGTGCGGCCGGCTGCGCTTCATGCGACCCGAGGTGATGATCAGCGTGCCGGTGGGCGTCACCAGCGTGGAGAGCCGGGCGGTGCGCGACGCCGCCATCCAGGCCGGTGCACGTGTCGCCCATCTCATCCCCGAGCCCCTGGCGGCGGCCCTGGGTGCGGGATTGCCGGTCTCCACCCCCACCGGCAACATGGTCATCAACCTGGGTGGGGGCACTACCGAGGCGGCGGTCATCTCCCTCAACGGCATCGTGGTGTGGAGTTCCATCCGCGTGGGCGGCAACAAGATTGACGAGGCCATCGCTGCCTACATACGGCGCAAGTACAACCTCCTCATCGGCGATCGGACTGCAGAGCAGGTTAAGATCGAGATCGGCAGCGCCCTGCCCGTGGAGGAGGAGCTGACCATGGAGGTCCGGGGCCGGGACCAGGCAGCCGGCCTCCCCAAGATCATCCAGGTGACCTCCAGCGAGGTCAGCGAGGCCATCACCGAGCCGCTCATGGCCATCGTCCAGGTAGCCAAGGAAGTGTTGGAGCGCACGCCTCCGGAGCTCATCAGCGACGTGATTGACCGGGGCATGGTGATGACGGGCGGCGGGGCGTTGCTGCGGAACATGGACCGGCTGTTGACCCAGGAGACGGGCGTGCCGTGCTACCCGGCGGAAAACCCCATGCTCTGCACGGCCATCGGGGCCGGCATCGCCCTGGAGAACTACGAGATCATTCGCCGCAGCCTGCCGGCTGAGTAGCGGGACTACAGGTCAGCCGGATCAATCTGCCAAGAGGGTCACCGGGTGGCCCTCTTTTTCGTTGCACCGAGACTTCGCTTAAGTGCCTGTCCGGAAACCGCTCAGGAGGGGCGTCCGCGCCGTCGGATAGCGGGGTTTCCGGATAGGCTCTAAAGCTTGACTCTTCCGTGTGAACGTGCTATAGTTAGCAACGCTAAATAATTGCTGTGCAAATTAGCCCGCGTGGATGAGTGGCGAGGTGGGTGATGAACAAACGACTGGTGGCTGTGATGTGGCTGGCAGTACTGGCGATGCTTGTGCTGACGGGCTGTGACCAGATACTGCCCGGGCAAGCCCGCGCGACGACAGACCTGGAGACCACGGCTGTCACCCGCGGCTTAATCGTGGCCACGGTGAACGCGGCCGGCAACCTGGAGCCTGAAATTGAGGTGACGCTGAGCTTCAAGGGCACTGGCCGGGTGGAGGAGGTCCTGGTCGAGGAGGGCGAGGAGGTGACCGCCGGCCAGGCGCTGGCCCGGCTGGAGACCGGGGAGCTGGAGTTGCAGGTGGCGCAGGCGAAGGCCAGCCTGGCGGCGGCCGAGGCTCAACTGGCCAAGCTGAAGGCTATGCCGGATGAGGACGATGTGGTGGCAGCCGAGGCCGCGCTGGCGGCAGCCAAGGCCGGCTTGCAGACGGCCGAGGGAGCGGTGGCCGGTGCGCGAGCTAATCTGGCGCGAGTGGAGTCCGGCCCGAGGCCGGAGGAGATCGCCATTGCCGAACGGCGGGTGGAGCAGGCCAAGAACGCCCTGTGGGCTGCCCAGACCAGCCGGGACGGCATCTGCGGCCGAGTAGGCAGCGGCCCGTTTGATGCCAGGCAATCCGACTGCGACAACGCCCAGGCGACGGTACAGCGCGCCGAGGAAGAACTGCGCATCGTCGAGCTGCAGTTGCAGCAGTTGCGGAACGGCCCTCGGGAGGAGGATGTGGCGGCTGCTCGCGCTCAGCTGCAGCAGGCGCTGGGTCAACTGGCCAGCGCTAGGGCTCAGGTGCGTCAGGCCGAGGCTAACCTGGCGCGCGCCAGGAAGGGTCCGTCTGCTGAAGACCTGGCGGCAGCCCAGGCGCAGGTGGATCAGGCGCGTGCCGCGCTGGAACTGGCCCGGCTGCGCCTGGATGACGCCGTCATCAAAGCTCCCTTCGACGGCACGGTGACGGCGGTGAACATTGAGTCCGGCCAACTGGCGGTGGCCGGGGCGCCGGCCATTGTCCTGGCCAGGCTGGAGCCACTACACGTCAGCCTGACCATTGACGAGACGGACATCGCCCGGCTGCAGGTGGGGCAGCCGGCTACCGTCACCCTGGATGCCTTTCTGGGCGCAGAATTGCGCGGCACAGTGACGGAGATCTCGCCCGTGGCCTCGATCCAACAGGGCGTTGTGACCTACGGCGTGAGAGTGGACCTGGAGCCGACGGATGTGCCGGTCCGGCCTGGGATGACGGCCAACGTGAACATCGAGGTGGCCCGCAAGGAGAACGCGCTGCTGATCCCCAACCGGGCCGTGCGCTTCCAGGGCGGTCAGCGTGTGGTCTCGATAGTGCGGGACGGTGAGATAGTCGAGGTGCCCATCGCCGTAGGACTCAGCAACGAGGAGCAGACCGAGGTACTCAGCGGGTTGTCTGAGGGGGATGTGGTGGTGAGCAGCGTGATTCCGGCCAACAACCCGCTGCAAGGCGGGTTCTTCGGCGGCTCGGGTTCCAGATAGAGGAGGTGGTCATGGACAAGCCGCTCATCCTGCTGCAAAACGTGACCCGCGTCTACCGCCTGGGGACCGTGGAAGTGCATGCCCTGCGCGGCGTGTCCCTGAGCATCGCCAAAGGCGAACTGGTCTCCATCATGGGGCCGTCTGGTTCCGGCAAGTCCACCCTGATGAACATCATCGGTTGCCTGGATCAGCCCACCGGCGGCAGGTATTACCTGGATGGCACGGACGTCAGCCGGCTGAACGACAACCAACTGGCCGAAATCCGCAATCGCAAGGTGGGTTTCGTGTTCCAGACCTTCAACCTGCTACCGCGCACCACGGCCTTGGACAACGTGGAACTGCCGCTGATCTACGCCGGCACTAATCATCGCCGGCAGCGGGCGATGGAGGCCCTGGAGGCGGTGGGATTGGCCGATCGGATGCATCACCGACCGAGTGAGCTATCCGGCGGCGAGCAGCAACGGGTGGCCATCGCCCGGGCGCTGGTCAACAACCCCTCCATTATCCTGGCCGATGAGCCGACCGGCAACCTGGACACGCGGTCCGGCGAGGAGATCATGGCCATCTTCCAGCGGCTGAACCGGGAGCGGGACATCACCGTGCTCCTGGTGACCCACGAGCGGGATATCGCGGCCCACACCCGGCGCATCATCCGCCTGCGCGATGGCGTGGTCGAGGGTGAGGAGCAAGTGGCCGAGCCCCTGGACGCTGAGGAGGTGCTGGCCACGCTGCCTGTGGGTGAGGAGGTGGCACGATGACGCTGTGGGAGAGCATCCGGGTGGCCCTGCGTGCCCTGGCGGCCAACAAGTTGCGCTCCGCCCTTACGATGTTAGGCATCATCATCGGTGTGGCGGCCGTGATCGCCCTGCTGGCCATCGGTCAGGGTGCTCAGGATGCGATCACCCGGGAGATCCAGGCCATCGGTTCCAACGTCATCGTCATCTTCCCGGGTTCGGTGAGCCAGGCGGGGGTACGCTCGGCTAGCGGCACGGCGCCCAGCCTGACGCTGGGGGACGCCGAGGCCCTGGCGGACCCAGCCAACGCGCCGGATTTGGTGGCCGTTGCACCAACCCTCACGCGCAGCGCGCAGGTGGTGTACAACGGCGAAAACGTGAACACCCGGGTGACCGGGACCACGCCCTTGTATGCCACGGTGCGCAACTACCGCGTGGCCCGGGGGCGCTTCCTGGCACAGCAAGACCTGGACACCTTGGCGCGCGTAGCGGTCCTAGGAGACTACGCGGCACAGACGCTGTTCAAAGGGGCTGACCCGCTGAATCAGTTGATCCGCATCAAACAGGTACCTTTCCGGGTGGTGGGGGTATTGGAACCCAAGGGTGGGTCCAGCTTCTTCGGCGGCAACCAGGATGACGCCATCTACATCCCCATCACTACCGCTCAGGTGCGGCTGCTGGGTGGCCGTACTGCCAGCGGACAGCTGGTCTCGGCCATCGTTGTCTCGGCGGCCAGCGAGGAGCGCATCTCTGACGCCATCGGGCAGATCACGTGGACCCTGCGGCGACGCCACAAGATCGAGGGCGATCAGGATGATTTCACCGTCCTGAGCCAGCAGGACCTGCTGGGAGCTTTCAACGAGGTGACCACCATCCTGACGGTGTTCCTGGCGGCCATCGCGGGCATCTCGCTGCTGGTGGGCGGCATCGGCATCATGAACATCATGCTGGTGTCGGTGACGGAAAGGACGCGCGAGATCGGCATCCGTAAGGCGGTTGGGGCCAAACGCCGCGACATCCTGATGCAATTCTTGATTGAGGCAGTGTTGCTGAGCCTGGTGGGGGGTGCGCTGGGCATCCTGACCGGTACCGGCGCGGCCCGGGCAGTGGAGGCCACGGGTGCCATCAGAGCGGTGCTGACGCCGTCGTCAGTGCTGCTGGCGGTGGGGTTCTCGGTAGCGGTGGGGCTGTTCTTCGGGCTGTATCCCGCTGCTCGGGCTTCGGCCCTCAATCCCATCGAGGCACTGCGCTACGAGTGAGCAAGTGCTCGATTGGGGCATGGAGACATGGGTTAGGGTGGTCGTGCTAGAAGAGCACGAGGTTGCCTCCTAGCAGGAACTCCCACGGCATTGGCAAGCGAGGACGGGTCCCACGGCTGAATGCCTTGGGTCTTGGTGCGGCGCTAGGGCTTTCCGATTTTCTAACGGAGAGACCGTTCGGTCATACTGCCTCTGACGAGCCACGTCGACGAGGAAAGGAAACGCCCCTGTTCTTGAACACCACATCGTGAAAGGTGTAGCTTGATCAAAGCCCCCAAGCTGTAGTGCTAGAAGCCAGATCTGAAGGTCGGGACATCGGAAAGCCCTCGGTACGGCGCCACGCCGTTTGACTGTTTGGTAGCCGGATGGTATAATGCCGCTGGAACATTGGAAAGACCGCGAGGGAGACAAGTAGGCGGATCACGAGCCTGCAGAGAGTCGCCGGAGCTGGGAGGCGATGGCTACGGGCCGCTGAAATCCACTCCCGATGACGCCTGACTTAGGCGTCAGAGTCGGCGCCGAAAAGGTTGGGTCTTGCCCGGCCGCTAAGAGCCTATCTGGAAACCGCTCAGGAGGGCGGTCCTCGCCCCGGGGTGCGCGACGGCATTGCCGTCGCCCAAGGACACCGTCGGATAGCGGGGTTTCCGGATAGGTTCTAAGGTGTCCCGGAGGCTCCCGTTATCGAGCCATGGGTCAACGTCAGACCCGTTGAGGTCGTTCACCGTGAGGTGACGACGAATCAAGGTGGCACCACGGGAAATGCGCCTCTCGTCCTTGGAAGGGATGGAGGCGCTTTTGCTTGGGAGCTGCTCCATGGCATTGGCGCCGCTCATGAAGAGACAGCCTTTCTTGTCATTCTGAGGGGAACGGCATCCAACTCTCTGAAGGCCGGGGAGACTCCCCGCTTCGCTGGCGGTGACGGCATGGTGGATGGTGAAAGCGGAGCGAAGAATCTCCCTTGCTCCTCGGTAAGAATTGTCAGGAGGTGATGACATGATAGACCTGCGTTTCATCCGTGAGCACCCGGATGAGGTTAAGGCGGCTCTGGTCAAGCTCAACGCAGAAGCCCCGATAGATGAAATCCTGGCTCTGGATGCCAGACGGCGTGAGCTGCTGCGCCAGGTGGAGGAACTGAAGCATCAACGCAACGTGACATCCAAGCAGATTGGCCAGATGAGGGATCAGGCCCGGCGCCAGGCCCTCATCGAGGAGATGCGCCGGGTGGGCGACCAGATCGACGCCCTCGACGCTCAGGTGCGCGAAGTGGAGGAGCAGCTCAACGCCCGCCTCCTCGAGGTACCCAACCTGCCGCGCCCGGATGTGCCCGTAGGCCCGGATGAGAGCGCCAACGTGGTTGTGCGCCAGTGGGGTGAACCCCGGGAGTTCGGTTTCGACCCGCTGCCTCACTGGGACCTGGGGCCGATGCTGGGGATCATCGACTTCGAGCGCGGGGTGAAAATCTCGGGTTCGCGTTTCTACCTGCTGAAAGGCCTGGGGGCGAAGCTGCAACGCGCTTTGATCACGTTCTTCCTGGACGTGCATGTCAACGAACACGGCTACACGGAGATTTACCCACCTTACATGGTGAAGCAGGAATGCCTGTGGGGCGCAGGGCAACTTCCTAAGTTCCGCGACAACATCTACTTCGACGCTGAGGATGACCTGTGGTTCATCGGCACGGCCGAGATCCCGCTGACCAACATCCATAGGGACGAGATCCTGGAGCCTGGCACGCTGCCGTTGAACTACGTGGCGTATTCGGCCTGCTTCCGCCGGGAGAAAATGTCGGCGGGGCGCGACGTGCGGGGTATCAAGCGCGTGCACCAGTTCGACAAGGTGGAGATGTACAAGTTCGTGGAGCCGGACCGGTCGGACGAGGAGCTGGAGAAGCTGGTGGCGGATGCCGAAGATATATGCCGCCGGCTTGGCATCCCCTACCGGGTGGTACAGATGTGCACCGGCGACCTGGGCTTCACAGCGGCGAAGAAGTACGACATCGAGATGTGGGCGCCGGGTTGCCAGGAGTGGCTGGAGGTGAGCTCGTGCAGCAACTGCACCGACTTCCAGGCCCGGCGGGCCAACATCCGCTACCGGCCGGAGCCGGGGGCCAGACCGGAGTTCGTCCACACCCTGAACGGCTCGGGACTGGCGTTGCCCCGGGTGATGATCGCCATCATGGAAAACTACCAGCAGGCCGACGCCAGCATCGTCATCCCAGATGTGCTGAGGCCGTACATGGGCGGGATTGAGCGCCTCCCGGCCCAGTGAACCCCAGGTGCGTCGCACCTGTGGCTAGCTTTCAGCAGGTGAGGTGCAGGGCCGCGACGACGGTCCGGTCCCGACTGAGTTGGTTGTAGGTCCGGCAGGCCTGCTCCGTGGGCAGCGCGATGAGCTGGACGCCAGCCTCTTCAAGTTTGCGGCGAGTCTCGGGGGGCACCGTCATGTGCCCGTACGCCCCCAGCCCCACCACCAGGACCTCCGGCGGGTCGCGCAGCACCTCCCAGATGTCGGCCGGCGCCAGGTTGTGGCCCTCCTCCCGCCACCAGTTCGGTTCCACATGATCGGGGAAGATGAGGACGTCGGACTGGTACCGCTTTCCGTCAATCACCACTTCCCCAAAGCGGTAGCTCTCGATCTGTGGGGGTTTGCGCTCCTTCACTGGATCAGACATGGCAGCACCCGAAACGTAAAGCGTGAAGCGTGAGCGGAGGTCGCTTGTCCCGCGCCAGTGCCGCTCCACGTGCGCTCATCATGATAGCTGAGAAGGGGCGCGTGGTCAAGCGCAGGGCGGGGGTTGACGTGGTTCTACAATGTTCACAAAAGTTCTAGCCTGAAGAGGAGGATGCCTGTGGGTAATCGGACGGTCTAGACCCTGAAAGAAGCCGCTGAGAGGCTGAAGGTGCAAGAACACCTTTGCGGAACCGGGAGCGCCGCGGGCTGATCCGCCTGGTGCGCCTGCCCGGCAGCCGATGTCGGCGCATCGCGCTGGAAGAGCTAGAGGGCATAGCCAGGGAGATGAACCTCAGCCTGCTAGCGACCGCTGGGGTCCGACCGGAGCCCCCGCCGGCCGATGCGGCGACCATCGCCGAGGGCCAGGCCCTGGCCGGGGAGATCAAGGCGCAACTGGCCATCCTGGAGCCGAAGCAGGGCCTGGAAGACGTCATGCGAACCCTGCGAGGGCGCTCATGGTCATCATAGACACCGACGTGTTGCTCCTGGAGTTTGCCTTCCACCGCGAGCCGGGCCATCAAGCCAATGCTCGTTTTCTGGCCGTTGTGCGAGAGCGGACTCCGGCATCACCATCTACAACCTGGTGGAGTTTCTCGGCCAGATGTCGTTCAACCTGGCCCCATGCGCGTGTCCGTGTTCCGCAGGCCCTCTACCCGGTACATCTCGGCGATCACCCGGTCCAGGTCCTTCAGGTCCGCCGCTTCCACGAGAGCGATGGCCTCCAGGGCGCCGTAGAGGGCGTGAGCCGCCTTTACGCCCCGAATCTTGCGCACTTCCTGGACCACTTCAGCCCACAAAATTTGGCGAGGACCCGCGATAATTTGACCGCTCAGCGACTTTGGGGTACAATGGCCCCAGACACCCAACCCTCTCCTCCATTTCCTGTGCAGCACGTTCAAGGGTGAGCAGGCATGGCATCTGACAACCGATCCGGACGCATCGGGATCAGGCTGTGGTTCGACCTCGCGCTCGCGCTGATCGTCTTCTTGGTCGCGCTTGGGTCCCGGCTCGATATCGCGCGGCCTACGACGAGGAGCCCCAGAGCGAGGAGCGGCTCTACAACCGCTACGCCGTCGCGTGGGCGCAGGGTGAGGGTGCCTCATGGCGACGCCGGACGACGAGTGGTTCTACCCGCTAGTCCTGGTGGGCACCGCGTTGGGGCTTGTGGTGCGCCCGCGCTGGATGTGGCACCCACGGTTGCTCATCTACGGAGCCATCGCCAACCAGGTGCTGGTCTGCCTGCTCGCCAACGCTGAGACGCGCTACCGGGTGCCCATCGTGCCGCTCCTGGCACTGCTGGCCGCCTGGGGGTGTGGGGGTTGGTTGCCTTCTTGCTCCTGCGCCTGATCCGATTTGAGAAGCCGGGCGTCGGTGGTGTGCATGGATTCGGCCGAGTGATGAATGACTGCGCTTCAGGCTGGAAGGCCGACGCAGGTTGCAGGAGGGAAGGACACCCTTCGGCGAGAGATGAGCAGTGGTGCCATCATTTGCTGCGCGCCGTTGCTGGCGGGAAGCGTGACGGCCTCGTCGCTATGATGCTCGGCTGGTGTGACGACCCGGCTGGCGAGCGGCTCGCGGCGGCCGCCGAGAATGGGTTCCGCTTGAAGCCAACCGAGGGTCGCCAGTGAACGAACGCGCCCGAACGGGCTTGCTCCTCGTCGGGCTCATCGCCCTCGGGGTCGCCCTCCGCCTCTTCCGCCTAGGCGAGGTCCCGTTCGGCTTCCACCCCGACGAGGGCCACAATGCCCTTGACGCCCTGCGGATCGCCGGAGGCTGGCGACCGGTCTTCCTGCCGGGCAACAACGGTCGCGAGCCGCTCTTCATGTACCTCATGGCCGGCACGCTTAGCCTGTTCGGCCCCTCCATCTGGTCAGCCCGCCTGGCTGGCGTGATCGCTGGCGCCCTCGTGATCTGGGCGCAGTATCTATTCGTGCGTGCCCTGCCGCTCCCGCACCCGCGCTTCACCGCCCTCATCAGCGCAGCGCTGGTGGCAGTCACCTTCTGGCCGGTCGCCCAGGCGCGCTACGCGTTACGGGCGAACCTGCTGCCGGCCTGGGTGGCGCTGGCCCTGTGGGCGTGGTGGAGAGCGGTGACAGGGAAGGCAGGGGAGCCGAGGAGCAGGGGAGCGTGGGCGCTGATAGCCGGCGTGTTTCTCGCTGCCGCCCTCTACACCCACCTAGTCGGCCGGTTGCTGCCGGTCGTCCTGGTTGGCTCAGCACTGTGGATGGCAGGGCGTGAGGGGCGGGGCGAACCTATCGTGCTCCTCGTGATGGCGCTCGCGGTGGCCGGAGCGCTCGCCTTGCCCCAGGTGTTCTACTTCCGGGACAACCCCGCCCTGCTGAGCTACCGGGTGGACCAGGTGTCGGTGCTCAACCCTGAGGTGAACCGAGGCAACCTCGCCGGGACCCTCGCCGAGAACGCGTGGGATCTCCTGCGCATGGCCAACCTGCGCGGCGACACATCGTGGTACCACAACCTCGAGGGCCGCCCGGTGTTCGATCCCCTCGTAGGGCTGGCGTTCCTGGCCGGGTTAGCCCTGCTGGCGAGCGATCTGGCCGGACAGCGGGGACGCTCGGCACAGGCGGCCGGTTTGCTGCTGGTCCTCGCCCTGGCGGTGATGCTGATGCCGTCGTGGCTGAGCGTCGGCGCGCCGAATTACGTCCGGCTGACGGGAACCTGGCCAGTGCTCTTCTTGCTGCCAGCCTGGGGCTTCGAGCGCGGTGCGGCCTGGCTCGACAAGCGCAGCCGTCCCGGCGCCGGTACGGCGGCCGTGATGGTCGTTCTCGCCGCGAGCGCGGCGTGGGCCATGGGGGACTACTTCGTGCGCTACGCACCGACGCCGCAGGCCTACAGGGCGTTCAACGCCGCAGCGGTCGAGCGCGGGCGGCACGTCGCTGCCCTGGTGGACGAGGGGCCGATGTACGTTTCACCCGCCATCTGGAAGCAGTCGGTGATCCGCTTTCTCAATATCGAGGATCCGCCGGGCTCATTCGATCCGCGCTTCGGCCTGGTACTCCCACCGGCCGGCGATGCCCAGTACGCCTTCGACCCGGTCGAGCTGGAGGACGCCCTGGCCTTCGGTGGACGGTGGCCGCAGGCCGTGCGGTTCGAGATTTATAACAGCCGTGGGGAACTGTCCCTCATCGTCTACGTGCTGTCTCGGGAGAAATGGCCGGTCACCCACCGGCCATTCGACTACGCCTTCGGCGACTGGATTCGTCTGCAGGCAGCCGAGGTGGAGCCATCAACGGTTGTCCCCGGCGGGAGGCTGACGGTGATGCTGGAGTGGCTGGCCGTGGCGCCGACCGACGTGGATATGAACTTCTTCGTGCACCTGGTGGTTGAGGGTGAGCGGAAGATCGGCCAGTTCGACGGGCCGCCGTTGGGTGGCAGCCACCTCACCAACCGCTGGGTGCCGGGTGAGCGGATTTTCCAGCAGGTCGAGATCCCGGTAGCCGAGGACGCTTCGCCAGGGCCGGCCCTGTTGCGCACCGGCTGGTACGACTGGCGCACCGGCGCACGCCTGCCGGTCGCCGGGGACGACGACGCAGCCGTCGAGATTGGCTGGATCGAGGTTACCCAGAGAGGGCACGGTCACTAATGCATCAACACGATTGAGGCAGATTGCCCGAGAAGCGGCACGGGGTCAAATGAGGGGGCGTTGGAGTGAGGGCTGGGGGTGGTGGCGTGGGGGTCCACTCGCGGTCCAGGTCAATCACGTGGCGCACGTGCCAGCCCCGGTCGGCCAGTGCCCGGCCGATGAAGCGCCGGTGGCAGCGCCAAGGCAACCGCTCGCTGCACGTGACTGCCGTGGGCTTCTCCCTCGCCAGCGCTTCCAGCTTCTCCAGACCGGCACGGAAGGCCTCGGTCTCCATATAGGCCGTGTAGCCGCCCGACCGGTAGCCGCCCAACTCGTCGCCCAGGTAGAGGTACTCCACGCCCGCGTTGCGGCATAGCTTCGCCAGGTGCTCCCTCTTGAAGTGCTCGAACCGGCTGGTGGGGAAGCGGCGGACGTCGGCCAGGAGCCTGACCCCGTAGTGCCTCAGGAGGGCGATGAATTCCTCGGGGGTGCGATTGCTGGTGCCGAGGGTAAAGATGGTGAGTTCCACGGGTTAATGGTCCCCGGGCTTCAATCAGGCCTCACGATGCGGGTGTCGGTGTTGCGGAGGCCCTCCACCCGGTACATCTCGGCAATCACCCGGTCCAGGTCCTTCAGGTCCGCCCCTTCCACGAAAGCGATGGCCTCTAACGCGCCGTAGAGGGCGTGAGCCGCCTTCACGCCCCGAATCTTGCGCACTTCTTGGACCACTTGAGCCGGGTCTTTGGAACACCCGATGAGCACGTAAGCCTGTACCGTCATCGTCCCTCAGCCCTCCTTTCACCTCAATATGGCACCCCCGGGCAGGTATTCACCTGCTCGCGATGACCAACGTGTAACCCCATGCGCAGATCAGGCCAGGGTTCACCCAGCACCCCGTCGTGGATGGCCCAGCTACGGCCCCGCACGGTGTGAGCGTTCTCGGGCCGGCGGAAGGGCGTGGAGCCATCCAGCCGGGCGAACAGGTCACCGCCGGGGCGAAAACGGCGATCAAGTGCGCGCATGAAGCGCTCACCCCGCAGGTACTGCATCCCCCAGCGCTCCATGAGCACCGCTGTGTGGTAGGCCAGGGGTTGGGCGAACATGCACTGCTTGCCGATCTCGGCCAGGATCTGGTGCACCAGGGGGATGAGCTGGTGGTTGACGATGCCCAGCCCCCGGCGCACCTGACCCGGCGCCAGCCCGTGCTCCATGGCGCGCACCTCTTCGGGGATGTTGCGCCGGCCCAGCCCCAGGTAGGTGGACCGCCCCTCAGGGTCCACGTCCACGTTGAAGCGGGGCGCATCTGGGTCGTTCACGCCCAGGAAGTACAACTCGGCCTGGCCGTTGGGCGTATCGCCGGCCACGATGAGGACGACGGGGTCTTGATCCGAGAGCCGGCGCCACATCTCCAGCCGGATGGAGGTCTCGTTCTCCAGCGGGATGAGCCGCAGGACGCACTCGCCCTCGGGGTTGCGCAGGGTGAGCGGATCAATGTGGAAGCGCTGCAGCAGATCGGCCGGCAGGAACTGCCGCCCCCAGGCGATTTGCTGCTCCGGCGACAGTTGGGCCAGAGCGTAGAGGGATCGCACCGGGGTGATGCCCGGCCAACCCTCAGTTCCGTTGTACATCACAACCTTCTCCCGTCTCCAACTCCCCGGGCAGAACGATGTGTCACCCTTGCTCATGCAGCGATTATAGCCCACCGCCGGCTCTCAGTCAAAGCAGCCAGACATTCACCCGTGACGCGACGCATTGGGGTTGACTTTTGGTCATGCCCGTTTTATAATCCACAGGGGCAGGCCACGGGGTGGCGTACAGGCCCGAACGGGGTGAGCCTGTGCGTCGCCAGACGCGGATGTCCCTTGAGAGCGATAATTGTGATCTACCGATAACCTCAGCCAGATCGGCGAAGGAGGCCCGAGAACTACATGATTGGAGTTGAAGACCTGCGCAAAGGGGTGACCATCGAGCTGGACGGGGAGATCTACCGCGTCCTGGGGTATCAGCACCAGAAGCTGGGGCGTGGCAGCGCGACCATCAAGACCAAGTTGCGCAACCTGCGCACGGGAGCCACAGTGGAGCGGACTTTCGGGTCTGGCCAGCGCGTCAACGACATCCGGTTGGAGAGCCGCACCGTCCAATACCTGTACTCAGATGGCAACTCGTACTACTTCATGGACACGGAGACCTTCGAGCAGCCGGTGCTGTCGGCCGAAGCTCTCGGCGAGGCTATCAATTACCTGACCGAGGGTCTGGAGCTGACCCTGGAAATCTATGAAGGTGAACCCCTCAGCGTGGAGTTGCCGGTCACGGTGGACTTGAAGGTCACCGAAACGACCCCGGGCTTCAAGGGCGACACGGCCTCGGGCGGGACCAAGCCGGCCGTGCTGGAGACGGGCATCACCGTCCAGGTCCCCTTCTTCATCGAGGTGGGGGACGTGGTGCGCGTGGATACGCGCACCGGCGAGTACGTGACACGCGTGCAGGAGTGAAGCCTCCTGGGCACGCCTTGCCTATCGAGTCCATGCGAGTTTTCACCGTTTCACAGGTCACGCGTTACATCAAGGAGATGCTGGATAGCGAACTCCCCCTCCAGGACCTGTGGCTGGAGGGGGAGGTGTCTAATTACACCCGCTCGGCAGCCGGCCACGTCTACTTCACCCTCAAGGATGAGACCGCTCAGATCCGCTGCGTGATGTGGCGCTCGGTGGCCGACCAACAGACTTATCTGCCCAATCACGGGGAGGCGGTGCTGGCTCACGGCCACATCTCGGTGTACGAGGCCCAGGGCGCCTACCAGTTCTACGTGGACCTGGTGCAGCCGGCCGGCCTGGGGCCACTCCACGCGGCCTTCGAAGCCCTCAAGGCCAAGCTGCAGCAGGAGGGCCTCTTCGCTCCGGAGCGCAAGCGTCCCCTCCCGGCTTTCCCCAGGGTCATCGGCGTGGTCACCTCACCCCAGGCCGCCGCCCTGCGCGACATCCTGCGAGTCCTAGGCCAGCGCTACCCCCTGGCGGAAGTGATCCTCGCCCCCACACTGGTGCAGGGGGCTGAGGCGCCGGCCCAGATCGTGGCAGCGCTGGAGGCTCTCAACGCCCGGGATGATGTGGACGTGATCATCCTGGCGCGTGGGGGCGGCTCGCTGGAAGAGCTGTGGGCCTTCAACGACGAGAACGTGGCCCGGGCGGTGGCCGCGTCGCGGATACCCGTGGTGGTGGGAGTGGGCCATGAGACCGACTACACCATGGCCGACTTCGCCGCCGACGTGCGGGCCCCAACGCCGACGGCAGCCGCTGCTACGGCTGTGCCGGATCGTCGCGAGTTGCTGGCCGGCGTGCAGCGGTTCAGGAGCCGGCTGGCCAGCCTGATGATCCGGCGGCTGGATGACGAGCGCCGGCACCTGATGTATCAGATGACGGCCCTCTCGCGCCACTCGCCGCAGCAGCAGCTCGCCAACTACCGTCAACGGGTGGACGACCTGCTGGGGGTGGCCCTGACCCATGTGAATCACCGGCTGCGGGTGGAACGGGAGCGCCTGCGCGGCTACAGTTTGCAGTTGCAGAGCCTGAACCCCGTGGCGACCCTGGCCAGGGGCTACGCCATCGTGCGCCACGGGGAGACGGGGCGAGTGGTCACCCGGGTGCGCCAGGTGCGCTCAGGCGACCCCATTGACGTGCAGGTCTCCGATGGCGAGTTCGGGGCAACGGTGGGCCGGCAACGCCGATTGGGTATCTGAGCTACAACCTGAAAGGCTTGAGGCCCAGGCTTGGATGGCCGACTCAACTTCCCGCATCTTCTCCCCAGAGAGTCGGCCGACCAGATTTTGCAGGCGCCGCTTGTCTACAGCGTAGATGTGACCCCAATGGACGACCGACGGGCGGGGGAGACCACTCTCTTCTGGCTCAATCAGCACGCCCACGGGGAGATCAGCCACGCGGAGGTTGCTGGTGACAGCGGCCACGATGGTCAAAGCACTGACTTGGTTGCCGACATCGTTCTGGATGACCAATGCGGGATGAGGGCCACGCATCTCCGCGCCGGTAGAAGGGCTGAAATCAAGGAAGTAGATGTCGCCGCGCCTGGGAGCTTTCATGCCTCAACCTGGTATTTTGGGAGGGTCTCTGCTGAGATGGTGAGGAAATCCTCCGCTAACTGACGGTCGGTTTCCTCAATCTCGGCGTAAATCTCCCTGGCCTTACGTAATGTCTGTTGAAAGGCGTACTGCTCCAGGGTCTGCTCCAGGCTGCGGCGCACGAGAGCGCTGCGGGATTGGTTCAGCCTCCGGGCCAGTTCATCAAGTTGAGCCAGAAGGTCAGAGGGCAAACTCACGGCGATCTTGGTGGTAGCCACGTCCTGCTCCTTTCATGCCTTTGGTTGATTTCTATCTATAAGGGGGTGACTTTGTCAACTGGAAATGGTGAACGAGAGGTGAAGGGATTGTCCTTCGAAGAAGCCTTCCGGGAGCTGGAGGAGGCGGTGCGCAAGCTGGAGGAGGGCGACCTGACCCTCGAGGAGTCTATCGCCCTGTTCGAGAGGGGCACCCGGCTTGCTGCCCATTGCCAAACCCTGCTGGATGAGGCCGAGCTCAAGGTTAAGCAACTGGTGCCCTCACCGGAGGGCGGGCAAGAACCGATGGATTTTGAGCCCGAAGCCGGTCCCGGCTTGGGCCTGGAGGAGGACCTATTCTGAGAGAGCTTGCCGGCAACCGGATCCTGTGGGCCTGCCTGATCGCCTGGTTCACCGCTCAGGGGGCCAAGCTCGTCATCCACCTGGTCCGGGCTCGCAGGCTGGACTTTCGCTACCTGGTCTCGGCCGGAGGGATGCCCAGCGCTCACTCGGCGCTGGTTACGGCTCTGGCGACGGCCGTCGGCATCCAGGAGGGCTGGAGTTCGCCTATCTTCGCCGTAGCCGTCGCCTTTGCGGTGGTGGTGATGTTCGACGCCCAGGGGGTGCGCCGGGCAGCCAGCGCTCAGGCCCGCATCTTGAACCAGATGCTCGACGAGTTCTTCCAGGGCCACCCCATCAGCGAGGAGCGCCTGAAGGAGCTGCTGGGCCACACGCCCTTCCAGGTCCTGGTGGGCGCCGCCCTGGGGGCGCTGGTGTCCTGGCTTTCAATGCGTTGAGGGGAGCCATCTTCCCGTCACCCGTGGGAAGGGGCAGACGCCCACCAGGTGGCTACTCCAGCACCACCTGGGCCCCCTCCCAAAGCCCCTCCACGATCTCGGTCTCGCTCTCGTTGGAGAGACCGGTCACCACCTCCACCTCGCGCACCGCGCCGCCCTGGAGCACCTTGACGAGCTTCTTGCGACCCACGGTCTGCACTGCCCGGTTGGGCACCAGAAGCACATTTGCCTTCTCCACCGTGGTTATCTTCAGGCTGGCGCCCATTCCGGCCCGCAGGGGCAGATCGGTCTCCGGCAGCGGCACAGTGGCCAGGTAGACCGTGGCGCCGCGCTCCCGGCTGGCAGCCGGCGCCACCCGCGCCACCCGGCTCTCCAACCTTTGGCCCGGGAATGCATCCAGCCTGATCTCCACCTTCTGCCCGGGCGCCACCTGTGCTATGTCAATCTCGTCAATCTCCGCCTGAATCTCCAACGTGGTCAGGTCTGCCAGCACCATGAGGGGCACGAAGCCCCCCACGTTCTCCCCCGGCGCCACATCTATCTCGGTGATGGTGCCGGCAAAGGGGGCGCGCAGTTCGGTGGCGGCCAGGGCCGCCCGGGCTTCCTCCAAGGCCACCTGGGCCAGCTTCACCTGGGTCTCCAGCCTGGCGATCTCCTCCGGGCTGGGCCCGGCGATGACCCGCTCGAACTCGGCCCGGGCGCGTTCGTAGGCGGCCTTGGCGCTCTCCAGGGCCGCTGCCTCCGGCCGGGTGCTGGCGTCCTCCTCGTCGGCGATCTCGTCGTAGGCGGCCTGGGCCACCTGGAGGGAGACGGTGGCCCGGCGTAGCTCCGCCTGGGCGACCTCGACGGCCGCATCGCTAGGGGCGGCTTTCGCCTCGGCGAGCTGCTGGCGTTGGGCCTCCAGGTTGAGGGTGGCCTCTTGGACCCGGCGCCGGGCGTCGGCGGCCTCCAGCCGCAGGAGCAACTGGCCGGCTTCCACCTGATCGCCCACTTGGACCGGCACCTGGTCCACGCGCCCACCCACCTGCAAGGACAATCGTGCCTGACGGATGGGTTGCACGCGGCCCAGGGCATCCACGGTCGCGGTGATGGCCCCACGCCGCACCACGGCCACGTTGGCGGCCGGCCGTGCGAGGCGCGTTCTGGCCAGCCATACCCCGACCGCCACTACCAGAGCGATGGCCGCCACAGCCAGCAGCTGCGCTGTTCGCCCGCTCATCGCGTGCCCACCAGCATGCCGCCGTCCACCACCACGACCGTGCCGTTGACGTAGTCGGAGGCCGGCGAGGCCAGGAACAGGGCGGCACCAACCACGTCCTCCGGCGCGCCGATGCGCCCGGCCGGGGTGCCCTCTTCGATCCACTGGGCGATGGCCGGTGTGCCCCACAGCGCCTGGCTGAACTTGGTGCGGATGACGCCGGGGGCAATGGCGTTGACCTGGATGTTCTCGCGCCCCAGTTCCTGGGCCAGCACCTTGGTCAGCATGATGACCCCGGCTTTGGAGACGGAGTAGATGCCCAGGCCCAGCATGGGCTTCAGGCCGGCTACCGACGCCAGGTTAATGATCTTGCCGCCGCCACGCCTGGTCATCAACGGGACGGCTGCCCTGATCACCAGGAAGTAGCCCCTCAGGTTTACCTCCATGATCTTGTCCCACACCCCCACATCGGCGCCAAGGATCTGGCCGAAGTAAGGGTTGGTGGCGGCGTTGTTGACCACGATGTCCAGCCCACCAAAGGTCTCCTCCGTGCGCCGCACCAGCTCGGCGATCTGGTCGGGATGGCCGACGTGGGCTTGAACTGCCAGGGCACGGCCGCCGGCCTCCTCGATCTCCGCTGCCACAGCATCAAGAGCCTCTTGCTTGCGGCTGGAGACCACCACCGAGGCGCCCGCCTGGGCGTAGGCCATGGCGATGGCCTTGCCGATGCCTTTGGAGGCGCCAGTAATGAGAGCGACTTTGCCGGTCAGGTCGAGTAGCCCCATGGGTCATCCTCCCGCGAGATCTGCTGGCTACTGCGTATTCCGTATTGCTTGCTGCGCAAAATCGGTGTGCCGGTAGGGGCGGGTGCGGAAGGCGGCCGGCGCCACGTCCGCCTCTACCGCCGCGCCCGATGTGTCCATCAGGGTGACGTTCACGGTGTAGGGGCCGTCGCGAGGAGCGTAAGCGATGGATTGGCCGGAGATGGGCACGTGGACGGTCTGCCGGCCGGCCGTCAGTTGGACCGGCAGGGTGGTCGTGGTCACACCCGCCAGGCCGACGGACACGCCGAAATCGCCCGGCTGCGTTACCTGCACCCCCACATCCACCCACAGCCGGTCGAAGCGCCCGTCGCCATCTGTGTCCTCCGGTCGGTCGGCGAACTGCCCGGTGAGCCGCGCCGACGCGGGCCTCACCACGAGGATGGTGGTCACGGCTCTTTCGGCCTCGGCTGTGCGCGCGGTGACCACTAGCGGGTGATAACCTGCGGCTGACGGGGCGCGCACGACGTTGGCGTAGATGCCGTCACCGGCCAGCCCGTCACCGTGGACGCCGTCGTCCAGCAGCCGGATGGGAGGCGCGAGCAGGCCAGCCACCCGCGCCTCCATCCGGGCGCCCGTGATGGGCTGATCCTCCTGCCGGAAGACGGCCTGCACCCCCATCTCGGCCCCCGGCTGGTAGATCTGCGCATCCGTTGAGACTCGCAGCTCCACCGCCCCGTCCACCTCAACGTAGGCCCCGTAGTCCGTGGGGTGCTCCAGGTCCGCCCCGTCCAGGACCAGGGTCCAGCGGCCGGGGGTCGGATCTTTCGCTGCGTAGACCGCCAGGTTGGCGAAGATCTCCGCCTGCAGGTCGTAGTAGTCCACCTGCTCGTCCTCAGCGGCGACCTTCGGGTCAATGATCCGACCATCAGGTGCCACCAGCTGAAACTTCACCTGCCCAGCGCGCCACAGCAGGATGAACCGCGCCCGTTGAGCAGGATCAACCGTTACGGTGTGGCTGATGACCTGCCCGGGCGTCAGGTCTCCGAAGACGTAGGGCGTCCGCTGGCTGGGGACGGGGCGGTTCTGCGGCGAAACCGGTGGCTCGCCCTCCGCCAGGCTCACGCCGAAGCGCAACGGGTTGCGCAGGAAGCCACGGTACGTGTCATCCGGCCACAGGTACGCGGAGAGCCCAAACTCCACCGTCCCGGCCGCCCAGCCGTGAACGTCCGAGGTGGTGAAACGGTGTACGTCAGGGCCATCGAGGGCGTGGGCGCTCCAGACGGTGATGATGCCGTCGGACGGCGGCCAGAAGTCCAGGAACCCCAATCCTTCCTGGCCGGTGACGTCGCCGGCCAGGAGGTAGTAGGGTACGTCAGGCGGCTTCGTGTGCGTGCGGTTGAACAGCGCCACGTGCTCAGGGAGGAGCTCCCGGGCCGAGGGCTCCGTCGAGCCGGCATCAATCTCGCGGACGAGAAAGTCACGCCACAGGTGGACGCCGGCGTGGGGGCTGCCCAGGGTGGTCACCGAAGCCACGTCGTCCTGGTAGAGCGCCGATTCCACGTAGGCGCGGGCGTTGAGCCCGCCCATGCTGTGGCCGATGAGGTGGACTTTGGGAGCGCCTGTTCTGACGCGGACCTCGGCGATGAACTGCGCCAGGCGCCGGGCGTTCTGATCCAGGGTCCGGTCGGCGCGGATCCCGGTGGCGTAGAACACCTGAAAGCCGTCGCGCTCCAGCCAGCGGCGCAGGAAGCGGAGTTGGGGGTCCTCCTCCTCCACGGACCCGTGCCAGCCGTGGATGAAGACCACCGGGTAGGGCGCGGGTGGATGTGCCCCCGGTTTCCCCAGCTTGCTCAGGCCTCGCAGGGTCCCAAACCACACGTCGCCTGATGGCTCCACCAGGATGGCCGACACGCGGTCATGGGCCAGGCCATTGGCGGTCGTGAAAGTCCGCCAGCCCCGGCCGTCGAAGTATGCGGCGCCCTTGGGTGTGCCGACCCAGAGACCCCCCTCGCCAGCGGGCGCCAGGGCCAGTATCCGCCGGTGCGGCAACCCGTCCTCCGGCGTGTAGGTGGTCCAGCCGTGACCGTCGAAGAGGCTGAGGCCCTCGTCAGTCCCCACCCACAGCCGGTCGCCGTCCACTGCCATGGCGGTGACGAAGTCGCTGGCCAGCCCGTCCCTCGACCGCACGGTGGCCCAGCGCTCCCCGTCGAAGCGGCTGAGCCCGTGGCCGTGGGTGCCGGCCCACACGGTCCCGTCAGCGGCAATGGCGAGAGCGGTGATCCAGTCGCCGGCCAGGCCGGAGTTGGCGTGGGTGAAGGCTTGCCAGGTGAGTTTGTCGCCCGCCCGGGTGACCCGGCTCACCCCGCCGCCGTAGGTGCCGACCCAAACAGCTCCATCAGGCGCTACGGCCAGGGCGGTGACCCAGTTATTTGGCAATTCTGTATTGCGTACTTCGTAGTGCGTAGTGAGCCAGCTTAGCCCTCCGCCGTAAGTCCCCACCCAGATGGTCCCATCGGGCGCAGCCGCCACTGTTGTGACCCAGTGGTCGCCCAGGCCCTGAGCGGTCGCGTAAGTGAGCCAGCGCTCCTCGTCCCAGACGCTGAGGCCCCCGTAGGTGCTGGCCCAGAGGCGGCCATCCGGCCCAAGCGCAAGCGCCGTGACCGCGTCGGTTCCCAGGCCGTCGCGGGTCGCATACGTAGTCCAGGATTTCCCTATTTCCACATTTCCATAGTTCGATATTTCCAAAGAGATGGTTGAAATGAAATATGGAAATACCAGCCAGATGAGCGCCAGAATGGAGAGGACTCTACTCATACCGCAGCGCCTCCGCAGCCGGCAGTTACTGCAAAAGTGCAAGGGACTTTTGACAAGATGCTTAGCTCCGTGTCTCTGGCTCTTTGCCCTTTGCCTCTTGGCTATTCTACCACGCTTTGGGAGCAAACACAAGAAAAACCACCCGGGGGAACAGGGTTAACCCGGATGGCTTTTCATAAGCCGCATGATGTGCGGCCAGTGCAGAAGAGAACTCCATATTGTTCGAAGATGACCGGCTATGTGCCTGATATGCCGTATCGGAGGGCCAACGGTCTAGATTCAGCGGTTGAAGGCGCCGTAGTAGGCGCGCCCTGTTATATCCGGGTGCACCACTTCTTCTCCCAACCGGATCATGGCCACAATGTTTGGCACCGGGGAAGTCCAGGGTTGCGATTCGATCAGCGCCGAACCATGATGGGGGTTGGGAACCCCGTTCATGTAGTACAGGCTGAAAGTCTGGGAACCTTTCGGGCAAATCCAATCCACGAGATACTTGATGGTATTGCCATATGTGGCACCGCATCCCAGCGAGGAGTGCCTGCATCGTAGGGTGGGTACATCGCATATCCCCAGACCATCTCCTGGTAAGGATAGCGCCATGTAGCATATTGATCCGGATGGGGCGGCATTGGACGGTTTGGGTCATACAACTCTGTATTGGCCGGGTTGTTCACATCCTCGTTAAAGCCGTTATACGCCCAGACTGCATAGTACCAATCCTCGACAATGGCTGGATTCCTGTCGCCAACAGTGTATGGTCCTCCTGGATAGCCCCCCTGGGACAACGTCAGTGCGTTCCACTTGTTCGCCAGGACACGGGCACCTGCACCAAGGTTGTAGTACCAGCTACTGACCAGGTCGCACTCGTTGATCTCACTATCGCCATCGGCCGTGAGAGCGGTCACTTGCATCAGCCCAATATCACAGTCTGGCCCGATAATCGTGTACCCGTACTGTCCATAATCGGCTTCGAAATGTTTCCAACCGACTGGTTTGTGCTCCACTTGAGCTATCGCCTTTAAAAGGACCGCCGGGACGATGTAGGGATCAGTCTTTCCATAAGCTGATCCTGCGTATATATCTGGCAGCGGAGGAGCGCCAATCCCAAGCTGTCCTCTTGAAGCCGCGTCAAAGGTGGCCTTCAGTTCGTTCACACTGGGGTTCTGGCCCCAGACAGCATCCGGGCATACCCCAGGGTCGTCGCATCCCTGTGCAAACGTCAGGGGCGCACTGGAGGTTAGCAAAGCGATTGTCGCCAGGCAAGCGAGAGTTAGACATACCCATCGGAGCTTTCCGCTGTTCATCGTCAATGCCTCCTTGAGCTTGACTCAAGCAACCAAGTGCAAACGCCACTTGAGACTTGCACCCGGTACACCACCCAACGCAAGTTAGTCCGCCAGCCAACCTACCAATTGCACATGCCGCCCCGGCGCCACGGCCTGGGTGCGTTTTCCATCCCGTGCCACCAGGTAGTAGTCCAGGGTAGGGCGATGTTCGACCAGCAACCACTGGCCATCCGGAGACCAACTACGAGGCAGATCGAACTCTTCAGCACTTGGCTCTGCAATGGCAGGCTGGACGCGCCACAGGTGAGTGGACAGGTCGAAAATCTGCAGCTCAGGGTATCGACCGGTGGCCTCGGCGGGCAGGTGAGCCGTGATCTTCTTGCTATCTGGGGTCCAGATGGCCGCAAAATACGAACGTGGATCCGGCCCAATGCTGGGTCCAGCCCTGGAAATGGTTTCCTTGCGCTGTCCGTCTAGCGACGCAATGACCAGATCGAATTCGGTATTCGGACCAGGACCTCCTTTTGGGACACTGTACACCACGAGGCTGCCATCAGGTGAAACAACAGGGCGGCCAGCGCCTAATTCGAGGAACATTAGTTGCTCCGTGCGGCCGGTGGCCAGGTCAAGCTTCCAAATGCCGCGTTTTACCCCGGTGCTAGATAGTGAGTAGAGCAACTCACCAGTGGGCAACCAGCCAAGAGGGGACAGCCAGTCGGTGCTGGATAGCAAACGCTGAACACCCCCGTCAGCAGCCGCCGCATGCAGTTCGTAAGTACCTGAGAATTCATCGGTCGGTGTATACTTTTGGTAAACAAGCTGTCGGCTATCAGGTGACCATAGGGGGTAGGGCCTGACCAGCACTGTCACTTTAGTGTCCAAGAGCATTTGCCCGGTGCCATCAATAGCCATTACCCACAGATCCCCGAAGTTTGCTGGATACTTTGATGTGTCAATGTACGCAATCTTGTTACCATCGGGAGAGAGTTCGGGCTGCAGCCCGCCTGCATGTCGTACTTTGGTGATCATGCGCCGGTTGGAAACGTTGTTCACATCGGCTACCCAGAAAGTGGTCCCGTGATCGCGAAGTGCTTCAGGCGTCGCATACTCGCGGACCACGCTATCGGTTACCGCATAAATAATCTTCAACCCCGGCGGCAATGGCCCCGGCAGCGTCGGTGCCGGCGTCGGCAACGGTGGCAGCGGGGTGACCGTGGGCAATGGCCACGGCGTGGGCGGGATCTCCGTCGGCCACGGCGTCTCGATCGGCGCCGGCACCGGTGTGGGCGGCTGCCCCACCACCCACTCCACGCTCTGGGCCAACGATAGGTCAGGACCGTAGTAGATGTTGGTCAGGTAGAAGTCCTCCTGGAAAATCCCTTTTGGGCTGGCGATGGCCAACACCCGGGTCCCCATCCCGCTGTAGCGCCCCTGCGCCTCGAACAGCACGTTCCCCACCCCGTCGTACACCCGCACCATCACCGGGGTGTCTTCCAGCCCGGCGTAGTCGAACGCAGCGTACAGCGTGCGCGTGTTCAGGGGGAAGGCGGTCATGGCCGGCCCATCAGAACGGTCGCTCATGCGCAGGTCGGTCACGCGAGGCATGTCCACTGACGGCGGCGTCGCTTGTCCCGCAGGCGCCAGGGCCACGGGTTGCCCGCCCTGTGTCCTGAAGATCAACGCCAACAACACCAGAACAACCCCCACCATCGCCAAACCCAACAGACCGCCAAGCAGGTTGCGCGTTCTTTTCATCTCATCATCCTCCTTGGGGAGTGCTCCCATCCAGCAGAAGAACAACTGCTATAGAATTCCTGGGAACTATGCCAGCAGGACAGCTACGCTATTGACTCTCCACCGAGCACATTTTACTACAAAATGGGGGTGTCAACAACGCTATCCCAACACTTGAGCTACGATTCCCCTACGAAGGGGTGTCGTCGAAACTCCAAACAGGGAATTCATAAACCCCATCCCTAACGCGTTGACGAGTTTGCGCGCTCCCTCGTTGCTTAGCGAACCCTTCCGTTCAATCGCGCGCAGACTCATCACTGCACGCGGCTCCGCCGGGCGTATTGTCGAAGGAACAAGTGAGCGTGCAACCGCAGGGCTAGCAGGACAACCGGGACTCTACTCATACCGCAACGCCCCCGCAGCCGGCAGTCGCGCCGCCCCCAGGGCCGGGCCGACGCTGCCCAGAGCCACCAGGAGGACGACGAAGGCCAGGCTGGCAGCGATCATGGTCGCCGTCACCACGTGGTCGAGCTGGAACAGGACCTGGGACATGACCCGCACGAAGAGCCGGCTCAAAGGCCAGCCAACCACGACGCCCACCAGCCAGCCTAGAGCTCCCAGCGCCAGCCCCTCGGTCAAGAACGCCTGTGCCAGGTGGCGGTCCAGGGCGCCAATGGCGCGCATCACGCCGATCTCCCGGCGGCGCTCCAGCACGTTGAGGGTCAGGGTGTTGACCACGCCAATGACCCCGATGGCCGCTACCAGGATCACCATGGCGAAGAGCGCCAGAGTCAGCAGGCGAGCCGGCTCCTGTGCGGCGGCCAGGTCGGCGTAGGCCGACTCGGTGGCCGGGCGAAAGCGGCGGAAGCGCCGCTCCATCTCCGCCAGAGCCTGGTCCACACCCGCCGAGCTGCGATCCACCAGCCGCACGGCGAACAGGTCCGCCAGACCCTCCCGGCCGCGCATGGAGTCCACCACCTTTGCGTGGGCGAAGACCTTGCCGGCGATGGTAGCGCCCAGGAAGATGCTGTTGTCCACCACGATGCCCACCACGCGGAGGGTGCGTGCCTGGTCGCCGATCTCCAGCTCCAGGGCGTCGCCCACCCGAATCCCTCGCTCGGCCGCCAGGTCGGCTGAGACCACGATGGCCTCGGGCTCGTCAGGCTGCAGCCAGTGGCCGGCGGCCAGGACCGGTCGGTAGAGCTCAGTCTCGGCGGGCAGCCCCCACACCCGCGCCCGGCGGTGCTTGATCCAGCCGTCCACCAGCGACCAGGCCTCCACCGTCTCCACCTCCGGCATGGCGCGGATGGCCCCGGCGAAGTTCTGCCCCACGGGCTCGTTGAACCAGGCCCAGGCGTCGGCGTCGTAGGTGGCGAAGACCTGGCCGATGGCGCGGTTCACCGAGGCGTCGGTGCTGAGGGCCGCCAGCAGTGCCGCCGTCGCCAGGGCGACGACCAGCAGGGTGACCAGGTTGCGCGCCTTGCGCCGGGCCAGGTTGCGCAGGGCCATGGCGGCCGCCGGCGGCACCCGGCTCAGGCGCACGAGGGCCCGGTCCACCAGCCCCTGTCCGTAGGTGGAGGTGATGCCGTAAGCTGCCAGCGCCTCCTTGACGGGGATGGCCGTGCCGGCCCAGGCAGGTGGGAGCCCCGCCACCAGGGTCACACCCAGCCCCACCAGGGCACTCAGGGCCAGGCCCTCAGGGGCCACCTGGAAGCCGATCTCCACGTTGCCCAGCCGGCCGATGTAAACCAGCAGCCACCAGCCGCCGACCGCCCCAACGACCAGCCCCAGGGCCGTCCCCATGACCCCGTACAGCCCCGCCAGCAGCAGGTAGGCGCCCAGGGCCTGCCGGCGCGTGGCACCGATGGCTTTCATGACGCCGATCTCGCTGACCTGCTCGGCGGCGATGGCGCCCAGGGTGTTGGCTACCAGGAACCCGCTCAGGGCCAGCCCCAGGGCGGAGAAGAGGACCAGGACGCGCAGCAGGGAGTCCAGTTCTCGTTTGCCGACGAAGTTGGCCGGGTCGCGCACGGCCGGTACGCTGCGGGGCAGGCCCCGCCGGGCGAAGAGCTGCTCGATCTGGCGCTGGGTCTGCTCACGAGCGCCGAAGTCGCGGAGCTTGATGAGCACCTGGTTGGCGCCGTCGGCCCCCATCAGGCGTCGCACCAGGGGGGCCGGCGCGTAGACCACCGGGAAGCGCGTCAGGGCGGCGGAGAGGTAGGCTGGGCTCTGGGCGAACCCCACTATCTTGAAGAAGCGGGTCTGGCCGTAGCGGTCGCACACCGTCACCTCCTGGCCTTCTTCGACGCCAGCGATGTCGCGCACGGAGACCTCAGGGAGCAGCTCGTCGGCGGCCGGGTAGCGGCCGGAACGCAGCGCCAACCGGTTGACGGTCACCTGACGGAAATCCTCGATGCCCACCAGGTACACGTCCTGCCACGCTTCACCCACGCGCCAGCGGGTGTAGAAAGTGGCGCGCAGGTCAGCCGCGGCCACGTTGGGGAGGGCCAGCAGGGCGCGCTGGAAGCTGGCCGGCGCGTTCCAGGTGAAGTAGGTCAGGTCGGCCTGGGAGCTGTTGGCGTAGGCAGCAGCCTGAGCGCGGGCCAGGTTGCGGCCGGTGGAGACGATGGCGACGAGGCCGGCCACGCCGATCACCACCCCGGCCAGGGTGAGGGTTGATCGCAGTTTGCGCTTAACCAGATCGCGAAGGGCCTTGCGAAGGATACCGGACACGCACGACTCCCAATTGCCTCTTGTCCCCTGCTCAGCCTGATTCTACCACGCTTTGCGGGTGAATACAAAACCCATTGGTCAGCCGTTGCGCCCTCACGCGACCTGTAGTATAATATCCAGCGTCGGCAAGGCTGGGATATTCCCGGGGAGGCGGAAGATGACGACAGTTCTGGTGGTTGATGACGAGAAGAATATCGTCAAGCTGGCAGAGCTTTATCTCAGTGCTGAGGGGTTCGAGGTCATCAGTGCGGCTGATGGCGCCACTGCGCTGGAGATGATGAAGATCCGGCGGCCAGACCTGGTCATCCTGGACATCATGCTGCCGGAGATGGATGGCTGGGAAGTGTGCCGCAGGTTGCGGCAGACCAGCCAGGTGCCCATCATCATGCTCACCGCCCGGGGCGAGGACGTGGACAAGATCGTGGGGCTGGAGTTGGGGGCGGACGACTATGTGGTGAAGCCCTTCAACCCCCGCGAATTGGCGGCCCGCGTCAAAGCCGTGTTGCGCCGCAGCGAGGCTATGCGCGAACCGGCTGAGGTGCTGAGCATCGGCGATCTGAAGATAGACATCCCGCGCCGCGAAGTGTACGTCAAGGACCAGCCCGTGTCCCTGCGGGCTAAGGAGTTCGACCTCCTGGCTCACTTTGCCAAACACCCAGGGTTGGTGCTCACCCGCAATCAGCTCCTCGACGCCGTGTGGGGCTACGAGTTCTACGGTGACACGCGCACGGTGGACGTGCACGTGGCTCACCTGCGGGACAAGCTCTCGGGGAGCAACGTGGTCATCGAGACGGTGTGGGGCGTGGGCTACAAGCTGCTCGGACCGGGTGGCAGAGGGTAGCATGAAGGTGTTGAGCAGCCTGCGCGTGAAACTGCTCCTCTCCTACGTGGGCATTGTGGTCCTGACCCTGTTCCTGGCCGGCAGCGCCGCCGTGTTCCTCTTCAACCGCTACCAGGAACGCGTCGCCTACCGGGACATGCGGCTGATCGCGGTCACCGTCGCCACCCGGATGCCGGCCCTCCTCCAGCGTGGGATCACCGCGCAGGAGGCCACCCAGCGGCTGCGCGAGAGCGCCCGCTTCCTGGGAGCGCGCCTGCTGATCCTGGACCCCACCGGCCGCGTCATCGTGGACAGTTCCCCCGACGATGCGTTTAGGGGCGAGCGTCTCATGGTACCGCCGGCTGCCTCCGAGCCCCAGCCCACAACTCGCCTGCCCATCCTCCGCCACCGCACGGCCGACGGCCAGGTCTTTATCTACGTGGTCACCCAACTCCCGCGCCAAGAGGACCTGCCGGAGGGCCGTTTCCGGCCGCGCTACGTGGCGCTGGCCCGGCCCCTGCGTGAGGTACAGGGGACCTGGCGCGAGTTGGCCCCCTCCCTGCTAGCCGTAGGTCTGGTAGCCGTGGCCGTAGCCCTGCTCATCGCCGTCATCCTATCCGGCTCGATCACTCGCCCCATCGCCGCCATGACGCGCGCATCGGAAGCCGTGGCCCGAGGCGACTACGACCAGACCATCCCCGCCGAAGGCCACGATGAGGTTGGCCGCTTGGCCAGAGCCTTCAACACCATGGCCCGCGAGGTGAAGCGGGCCCACCGCATACAGCGCGACTTCGTGGCCAACGTATCTCACGACCTGAAGACCCCGCTGACATCCATCCAGGGCTTCGCTCAGGCGCTGATTGACGGCACCATCAAAGACGACGAGGGGCGGCTGCACGCGGCACAGGTCATCTACGAGGAGACGGAGCGCATGGGGCGGCTGGTGCGTGGGTTGCTGGACCTGGCCAAGCTGGAGTCGGGGCAGGTGAGCATGGCGCGGGAGCCGGTGGACCTGCGGAGCCTGCTGCTCGACTGCGCTGAAGTCTTCACCCTGCGGGCAGAGCAGGCCGCCATCCGCTTCACCATCCGCATCCCGGAGGACCTCCCCACGGTGGTGGGCGACGTGGCACGGCTGGATCAGGCTTTCACCAACCTGCTGGACAACGCCTTCAAGTACACCCCGGCGGGGGGCGCGGTGGAGCTGGATGCCCTGCCAACGGCGGAGGGGACCGTTGAGGTGAGCATCACGGACACGGGGAAAGGCATTCCTCCGGAGGACCTGCCCCGGGTGTTTACGCGCTTCTACCGCGCCGATAAGGCCCGTTCGGCCGACGGCAGCACCGGGTTGGGCCTGGCCATCGCCCGCGAGATCGTCCAGGCCCATGGCGGCACCATCCGCGTCGCCAGCCAGGTGGGCCATGGCACCCGCTTCACGGTGACACTGGCCCGGTCCGCCAACAGCGGGTTAAGAGACATGGGTAATCGCCAGGATTTGAGAGCTTTCTGATGTTTTGACCTTCAGATCCGGTTTGCAGCACTACAGCTTGGAAAGCTGTAGCTTGAGGGTGCTCAAGAACACAGGCATCTCCTTTCCAGGTCGACGTGGCTCGTCACAGGCAGTATGACCGAACGGTCTCTCCGTTGGAATTCGGAAAGCCCTGCCAGGATTCTGAGGCTCTTGACAGGGGCATTGCGCCGGGGTAAAATTGCAATGCCATGGGCGATCTGGCGATTGTCATCGTCAACTACAACACCCGCGACCTGCTGCGTGACTGCCTGAAGTCGGTCTACGCCAGCCGTGGGGATTTCACCTTTCAGGTGTGGGTGGTGGACAACGCATCCGCGGACGGCAGTGCCGGCATGGTTGCGGCGGAGTTCCCCCAGACCCAGCTCATCGAGAGCCCCATCAACGGCGGATACGCCTACGCCAACAACCTGGGATTGCGGGCAGCCGGCTTCACTGATAAACAGACCTTCGAGGTCTCTGAAGACCTCAGAGGCCTGAGTTGGCGGTTCGCCCTGTTGCTGAACCCGGACACTGTCCTGCCGCCAAACGCCTTGGCCGATATGCTGCGCTTCATGGAGGAGCATCCGGAGGCCGGCGTCGTCGGCCCGCGTCTGGTGCGACCGGACGGCAGCCTGGACCTGGCCTGCCGGCGCAGCTTCCCCACCCCCGAGGTCAGCTTCTACCGGCTGGTGGGCCTGAGCAGGCTCTTTCCACGCAGCCGGCGCTTCGGGCGCTACAACCTCACGTATCTTGACGAGCACCAGACCACCGAGGTGGACTCGGTGGTGGGGGCCTTCATGCTGGTGCGCGGCGAGGCCATCCGACAAGTGGGGCTGCTGGACGAGGGCTTTTTCATGTACGGGGAGGATCTGGATTGGGCCAAGCGCATTAAAGACGCCGGTTGGAAAGTGTACTACAACGCTGACGTGAGTGTGTATCACGTCAAGCGAGCGGTGAGTCGCTACAGCGCCCGGGCGCAGATCGAGTTCTACCGGGCCATGAGGCTGTTCTACTACAAGCACTACGCACATCAGACCCCGCGCTGGCTGCACTGGCTGGTGCTGGCCGGCATCCGGCTGGGCGAGGAGGGCACGCGGTTGCGCGTGCGATTGCGGCCACCGGATCGAGCCGTGGTACACAGGGAGGTGTCACCATGAGGCGTAAGGACACCTGGCTTGCTACCCTGTCCCTGGTTGTGCTCGACGCGGTCATGATCGCCGGGGGCTTCGTCCTGGCGTACCAACTCTATCTGCGCACCAAGGACCCGCTGACCATTGCGCCGCCCTTCAGCATGTATCGCGGCATGATGGCCATTCACGTTGTCACCTTGCTGGGCGTGTTCTTCTTCTACAAGCTCTATCACCGCCGGCGGAGCCTCTCTCGCTTCGACGAGTTCACCACCATCTTCTCCGCGGTCTCCATCGGCACCTTCATGGCTATCGCCTTCACCTCCTTCATCTTCAATCGCCTGGAATACTCCCGCTGGATCGTAGTCTATGCCTGGATGTGGACCCTGCTGCTGGTGACCACAGGGAGGCTCGCCTATGCCACGGTGGAGGGCATATTGAGGGCGCGCGGGATTGGCGCCGACCGGGTGCTCATCGTCGGAGCCGGCGAGGTGGGGCAGAACCTGGCCCAACGCATCCAACGCACGCCTCGGCTGGGTTACCGGGTGGTGGGCTTCGTGGATGACAACCGTGGCAATGGAGCCGGAGGTTCTTCTGCTTCTGGAGAAGAACCCGGTCACGAATCAAGGACGCAGGTGCTGGGCCTGCCCATCCTGGGGCGTACCGAGCACCTGTCGGAGATCATTGACCGGGAGGGCATTGACGAGGTGATCATCGCGCTGCCGGGCGCATCTCATGAGGAGCTGATGGACATCATCTCCCGCTGCCACCGGGAGCGCGTGAGCATCAAGGTCTTCCCGGACGTGTTCCAGATCATCGCCTCCGAGGTGAGCATCGGTCACCTGGATGGCCTTCCTCTGCTGACCGTCCGTGATGTGGCCTTGCGCGGTTGGAAGCTCACCCTCAAGCGGATAGTGGACGTGGTGGTGAGCGTGGTCGTGCTGGTGCTCTTTTCGCCGCTCATGCTGCTCATCGCCCTGGCCATCAAGCTGGATTCAGAAGGTCCCGTTCTCTACACTCAGGAGCGCATGGGGCTGGATGCCAAGCCCTTCAAGATCCTCAAATTCCGCACCATGCGGGTGGACGCGGAGGTGGAGACGGGGCCGGTGTGGGCCACGCGGGATGATCCGAGGCGCACCCGGGTGGGGGCCTTCCTGCGCCGCTTCTCCCTGGACGAACTGCCCCAGTTCATCAACGTGCTGCTGGGCGAGATGAGCGTGGTGGGACCGCGGCCGGAGCGCCCGGTGTTCGTAGAGCAGTTCCGGCAGAGCATCCCGCGCTACATGGACCGCCACCGGGAGAAGGCCGGGATCACCGGCTGGGCGCAGGTCAACGGGCTGCGAGGCGACACCTCCATCTGGGAGCGCACCAAGTACGACATCTGGTACATCGAGAACTGGTCCCTGTGGCTGGACTTCAGGATTATGCTACGGACACTGCTGCAAGTCTTCCGCGATCGCAATGCGTACTGATGTGATCCGCGAACTTGATACCATGGTTCAAACAGTGACTGCAGGTGATACTCTCGAAGAAATAGAACGATTAGTGAGAGAAGCGATTGAACTCTACATCCAAGCGCGCACTACGGACAGTTGCCATGGTGAACGTAAGCCGCCCGGTGACCATCTACATCTCCGCCGCCTCGGACCTGATGGCGGAACGCGAAGCCCTGGGCCGCACCATCGCCGGGCTGCCGGTCACCCTCGCCTGGCGCGTGGTGCAAACGCCCATCGGCGATGAAACCCTGGACCTGGGGGCACTGCGGGCCGCCGATCTGTACATCCTGGTAATGGGCGGCGACATCCTGGCGCCGGTCGGGCTGGAGTGGCACGTAGCCCGGCGTGCCGGCCGGCCATCGGCAGCTTTCTTGAAGACAGGCATCCCGCGCACACCGGCCTGCCAAGTGTTCCTGCACGACGCCCGGGTGGCCTGGCGCCCCTTCACCGACGCCGCCGACCTGAGCCGCCGGGTAGAGCGCCTGCTGGCCGAACACTTCCTGAATGACGCAGAGCGCTACACGCTGACGCCGGTCGAGGTGCAAGAGCTGGAAAAGCTGCGAGAGACGGAGGTGGAGAAGGAGGAGGCCCCGGAAGGTGAAGGCGCTGGGCGCAGCGCCGTCATCCTCTCGCGGGAGCGCTTCGTGCCCAGCGAGGGCACCATCGTCGAGGAAGCGTAAGCAACTTGCCAAAAGTTCTTTGCACTTTCCTCTGGCATCAAAACGGCTATCAAGGGGCGTCCGCGTCTGTGCGACCCCTGTGCCAGGGACTGGCGCGCATAGGCTCGCCCCGTCCGGTGGCTGTTTGACCCTGAAAACGGGGCGGGGACGCCCCTCTGTAGCAGTGGACGGGGAAAAACGGGGCGGGGACGCCCCTCTGTAGCAGTGGGCGGGGAAAACGGGGCGGGGACGCCCCTCTGTAGCAGTGGGCGGGGAAAACGGGACGGGGATGCCCCTCTGTAGCAGTGAGCGGGGAAAACGGGACGGGGATGCCCCTCTGTAGCAGTGGGCGGGGGCGCCCCTCTGTAGCAGTGAAAGTGTAGGGAACTTATGGTGATCTGCTTAGCGCCGCAAGCCTGCGGCCCCGTTTAACGACGCTCTCTTCCATGGCTATGATTTGCACACCGTATGTGACATCTGCACAAGCGTATGTGTTTGGGAGGGTGAAGATGACGAGACTGGTGGAGTTTAAGTGCGTGCCGTGCCGGGGTGATGAGCCCACAGTCACGGAGGAGGAGGTCGCAGAGCTGCATCCCCAGGTGCCTGAATGGCAGATCATGGAGCGCGATGGCATCAAGAGACTGGAGCGCGTCTTCAAGTTCAAGAACTTCGCCGAGGCCCTGGAGTTCACCAACCGCGTGGGCGCACTGGCCGAGGCGGAAGGCCATCACCCTGCGCTGCTCACCGAGTGGGGCAAGGTGACGGTCACCTGGTGGACCCACAAGCTCAAGGGACTTCACCGCAATGACTTCATCATGGCCGCCAAGACGGACCAACTCTACGCCCGGTGAGGAAATGATGCTGCGAAGATTCGCCTGGATGATTCTTGGGCTGATAGTCGTGGCGGCAGCCTGCAGTCCGCAACGGCCGGCCGGTAAGATCGTCTTCGAGTCCCACCGAGACGGCAATGGCGAAATCTACATAATGGACGCCGATGGGTCCGACCAGATCAACCTCACCAACAGCCCGGCCTGGGACGGCACGCCGGCCTGGTCCCCGGACGGCCTGCACATCGTGTTCGCATCCGAACGCGACGGAAATCCGGAGCTGTACGTCATGGACCCGGACGGGAGCAACGTGCGGCGGCTCACCACAGAGCCCAGCGCCGAGGTGGCCCCGGCGTGGTCGCCGGACGGCCGGCGCATCGCCTTCATGTCCGACAGGACTTACAGGATGACCCTGGAGGGCGGCGAGTTGGAGGTGCCGGGCAATTCCAAGATCTGGGTGATGGATGCCGATGGCGGTGAAGCCCAGCGTCTGACCGGGGAGTTGGGGCTGGACATCTATCCCACGTGGGCGCCGGATGGCCAGCGCCTGGCCTACATGACCATCCGCGATGGCAACGGCGAGATTTACGTGCGGGATCTGGACGGCCGGGAGATCAACCTGACCCGCAACCCGGCCAGGGACTGGAATCCCGCCTGGTCGCCGGATGGCCGGTTCATCGCCTTCATGTCTGATCGTGACGGCAATCGCGAGATCTACTTGCTGGAGATGCCCGCTGCAGATGAGCCGCTGGAGGCTGGCACCCTGAAGGCGATCAACATCAGCCAGAACCCGGCCGAGGACGGCGATCCGGCCTGGTCGCCGAACGGCAGCCACATCGTGTTCATCTCCGACCGCGACGGCAATCCGGAAATCTACGTCATGCGCAGCGACGGGACCGATGTCCGGCGCCTGACGGACAACGACGCGGACGACCTGCATCCGGCTTGGTCGCCCAGGTAGCCACACCACGACCACGCGAGGGAAGCAAAGAGGCCCGCAGCCCCGGTGCACTGCGAGCCTCTTTCTGTCCCCGTTTGAGGCCGGCGGCGCTGAGCTACAGCTCTACAGGGGTCACGCCGAAAAGCGTCCCACCAAGCAGGATGCGCAGGATGGTCATCGGGGAGCCTCGGCCGATGCGCTCGTAGAACTCGCGCGGTGAGGTTGGGCTGTTACCGCTGGCCAGCAGCACCCGGAAGATGGCCGTGGTCAAGGGGATATTGGCATCAATGAAGTCGGACTGCTGTCCGCAACAGGTGATGAGCCGGCCCCACACGGCGTTCAGGCGCCGGACCTCGCCGGTTTCCGGATTCACCCAGTCCAACTCGCGCTCTTCCTCGCCGGGCTCGACCTCCTCACGACATGCGGCACACAAATTGTCGCGCAGGTAGAGGTCGAAGTCGCGGCCGTGCTGCTTCCAGCGCTCCAGATCAATGTGAAACTTGGTGTCAATACCCGGTCCTCGCAATGCTCGCGCACTCACCGCGATGCCACCTCCTGGCTGACATGCTGGCTGGCCAGGGCCCACACAGGGTGTCGCTCCGTGCCAATGTTGACAAAGCGCTCGTCCTGACTCAAAGCATAGTTGACCGCGAAAACCTGCGCCGGCAGAGGGATCTCCTGCGGCAGCTCCATTTCCTTCAGCAGGGCATCTGTAGGCTGTGGGACCCCGGCAATGTCAATCACCGCCTCAGCGATGTTCAGGTAGCCCACGTGGATTTCAGCCACCACGTCACGCAGGAACCACAACCCGCCCTGAGAGACGAACTCCGGGTGCTCGTGCAGAGCCTTCTCCACCTTCGCCTCTACGAACTCGCCGAATTGCTTGTAGAGCTCGTCCGGCTTGACCTCCGGCTCTTCGACGTTGAGAATGTGGGGGAGGTGGAAATCGGCGGCGAACTCACGCGCCTGCGAGCCGTCCTCGAATTCCACCTTGATGACGCTGAAGGCGCCGTAGCTGGGGTTCTCACCCGGCCTGATGCCGACCACCGTGCCCACCTTATCGCCGAGGGCACAAAAGACGACCTTCTGCCCCACCTCGTAGTGCCCCTTGGGTTGGTAGACGACCTCCTGAGCGCGGGCTTCCTCGTCCTGAGCGGCCTTGTCCTGTTCAATCCGCGACCGGATGACGATTAGCGCCAATTCCTTGAGGGTTTTGGGGAGGCCATCCTCTACCATGGCCTCGTAGAACTGCGTGATGTCCTCCTCGGTGACATCGAATTCGTGCAGCCAATACTCTGTTGTTTCGATGGGACGCATGGTGGCTGTCTCGCTCGCCTTCGCTTTGACCCGGACGGGTCAGGGTGGTATTCAGGTCCAATCCCGCTCACTGGCACATCAAAGTAAAATTATAGCATCCTTGGCCCCATTTGTCCAAACGACATCCAACGGACGCACAGGAGCCCACCTCCTTAAGCGCTCAGGAACCCCATTCCCCGCCCAGGAGGGTCCAGCGCCTGCCCTGAGCGCAGCCGAAGGGTCCCACGCGAGGGTGGAAAAGCCGGCACGAACTTGCGCAAAGGTGCACTGGGTGCCCGGTCGTATCCTTTGCCCACGTGAGGTGTTTTGTCCTGTGAATGCAAACCATGGCGTACTTGCTCGCCATATGCAGGCACGGGAGGCAAGATGGAGTTGTGGAAATACACGCTGGTGGCGGTGATCGGCTACCTGTTGGGCTCGATCCCTGTGGGTCTGATAGTTGTGTGGCTGATGCGCGGGGTGGACGTGCGCACGGTGGGCAGCGGGCGCACCGGCGGCACGAATGCGTACCGGGCCGCCGGCCTGGGCGCCGGGTTGGCCACCGGCGTGGGTGATGCGGCCAAGGGCCTGGTGGCGGTGTGGCTCGCCCATCTGATCTTGCCCACGGCAGGGGCGGCGGTTATCGCCGGGCTGGCAGCCGTCGTCGGCCACAACTGGTCGGTGTACATCGGCTTCCGAGGTGGAGCCGGCACGGCGCCCAACCTGGGGGCGCTCTTGGGCCTATCGCCGGTGGCCTTTCTCCTGAGCCTGGTGGCGGGCGCCCTGGCCATGCTCGCCTCCCGCATCGCCAGCGTGGCCTCTCTCAGCGTCTCGGTAGTGGCAGCCCTCGCTATCGCTGTCCTCATCATCTTACACTGGCATCCCGCGCCTTACCTGCTGTACGCGCTGGGGCAACTTGTCCTGGTCGTCGTAGCCCTGGCCCCCAACATCCAGCGCCTGCTGAGCGGGAACGAAAGGCGCGTCACTTAGAGCCTATCCGAAAAACCAAGCTACCCGACGGCGTCCTCGCCGTCGGGCGGGGCGAGGACGCCCCGCTTTAGCGTTTTCCGGATA
>FWPU01002123.1_pt1 | contig 56353 bp, 42 predicted proteins | sample 2228361 | NCBI WGS metagenome assembly FWPU01 (sample SAMEA103939777, study PRJEB20133) | metagenome | reverse complement strand
GATAACAGCGAGGGAATAGAATGCTCTAGGTATCAATCGAATCAAAGATCTGGTGGAAAGCGCTTGGTGGACGATGATGAAAGCATATAGCAAGCCGGTGAGAACTAACCCATTGATCAGTCCGTACGTCAATGCCTCCAACGTGATTGGTCCACCAAGATATGGTATTTTCGGCGGTAGAATGAATAAGATGGAATCACCCACATGGGAAATGGCTGCATTAAAAAGGCTGGAGAGGGGGATGATGAAGAAGGCAAAGCGTAACGGGTAGAGCCACCATGTAGGATGCTGAGATTTCTTCCCGATAATGAGGCCGATAATGGTCAAGCAAGCCAGGATGAGGAGCAAATAGATCGGGTTGCGAGTCGTTGATAGTGCTAAGATGACGCTCATTAGCCAAAGTAACCAAGACCAGGTATAAGGCAATCTATCCTCCCTCTTGCTCAAATCTATATTCTTGATTTGGGATTGGTTGATATTCGAAGGAAAAACGAGTCTGAAAACGTCTTAGGACACGCAGGACAGGTGCTCCAAAGGAGATTAACAATAGCGCATTACCAATGGCGCATGCAGCATCCCATATAAGGGACGTTGCAACATAAAAGGTTAGATAGCGGAGGAATGCATCTCTTAAGGTTATGCCCGGGGTCCAGAATTGATCCGTCGGACCGATGATGAAGGGATAAGTCCAGAGGTTCATGATCGCGCCATATAAAAACCCCCACAGAACACCAAATCCAATGAGGCAGATAACCTCTGCGGAAACGTATGGGAATAGTTTATGAGGCTTGGTTGAAGGAAGTTTTAGATGAAGAGGTAATATTTGAAAAACTTTCACTATGGTTTGGCAAAGAGGAGCAGTCATGCCTACCCATCCTGCTGTAAACATTTGCCCAGGCAACCAGGGACCTACTCCACCAGTGATGATTGCTGAAACAAATAGTGTGAGCGCACCCATGAGAAAACCCATTCGTCCCCCATAGACGTATCCGGTTAATATAATCAGGAAAAATATCGGACTAAACCCACCCGGACCGGGAATTGCGTTTTCCACAAAACGTAAAGTTGCATTAATAGCCACTAAAACCCCCAATAACGCGGTAACTTTGACATTAGTGGCTTGCCCTTGAACTTCATAGAGCATGACCAAAAGACACAGACCAAGTAGAAAGGCAACCCACACTGGAGTTCTGAGAGGACTTGATGGATGGGTTGGATTATTCTGATCTATGGATGGATTCAAAAAGGGGTATAACAGTAATGAGAAACCTAATAGGGTAATGAGAATATAGAGAAAAATATGACCAATATGTGTTTTCATACGATCTATATTCAGGGTCTCCGTTTGGTAATCAGCATGAATACCCCAATGGCGAAGGTGAATAAAACGACTCCCGGTATGAGGTAACCAAGCACAACCGAGTTTGGAAGCGGTTCGTTATATGGAGAAAATTGATCTGAAATAGGTCTACTAGTGATAATGGTTGTAAATGTTTCTGTTATTATGGATGATGATGTCATAGTTTGTAAGGCTTTTGCTGTAGCCGAAGCAATGATGCGATAGGTCTCGGTTTTCTCCAGGTCAAAAGGGGGTGGTGTGATTTGTGTAGGAATGACTGGAGCGAATGTTGGAGGTTCAGCGAGTGTCGGTGATGGTGTTATTATGAATGGTGTGACGGTTGAGGTAATTTGTGGGGTTGGTTGGGAAGGCAATGGATAAGGTGGTGCAATGGTGTTGGTGACTTGTTGAGCGGGGGGTGGATAAGCCTGAGGGGTATAAGGAGTTGCTGGGGGTGGGTAAGGATTGGAGGAAATTTGAATAGTTTGAGTCGGGGTGGGAGAAGGTGGGCTTAGGGTTACTGTCGATGTCAAGGTTGGAATCGCTGTTTGGCTTGGTCTCGGAGGTGGTTGGGTTGGCGTGGGTGTATTAGTTGGTGGGTTACAGATTTCTATATAAGATATTACAACCGGTGGATTGCCACTACCCCATCGCCAACCCTCCACATCTCCGCCCTTGACATAGTGACTACTCGCTCCTAATGGAGAATATTGCCAATTATTTCCCTCAAGATGCCAGTATGACCAATAATTGGGATAGGCACAGAAGCAAGATTCTGGTGGACAACCTTCATCATTGATTTTGCAAATGGCAACACCCAATGCACTGATTGCAGCCTCGATTTGTAGACCAGAACGTCTTAGTACCTCATATCCGCTGAGGCTATTTTCGTTGAATACAATACAGCGGGTGATAAAAGAATCATCTCCAAATTGGACGACCAATCCAACCCGGTTGAATTCTTGTGCGTTGCCCTGCTTCAGGTCTGCCCAACCCCAGGCGAATATAATTATCAACCAAATAAAAAGATAACTAATCCTTTTCCTGATCATTAGGGAGAGTCTTTTTTAATAGATGGTATATAGTCTGTTTCACATTCTAATAGTGTGCTAATATGAAATGGGTATGGGTTACCTAGTAATGCAGGAATAGCTTGTTGGGTCGCCAGTAAATTAGAACCAGAACCATCTTGCCATTCAAAACTTCCATCTTCAAGTTGCATATTGAGTAGGAACTCAATGGGATTGGTCTGGTTGATCACCCAAGGGTCAACAGTTGGATCCTGCCCAGCAGCCCAAATGGCTTGCACAACATATGCAGTTGAGTTGGTATCGCTTTGAGTTCCCCATGAGGAATCGGGGTCATAGGGAAAGCCACCATCCTCATTTTGACTGGTTTTCAGAAAGTTCAAGGCATTAACGACCACGGTGGAGGAGATTGGTTCTCCAGCCGCGATTAATGCTTGAATCGCCAGCGCAGTAGTGTTGGTGTCACTGGTCAAACCAGCCATCCATTCCCAACCTCCATCAGGTTGAGCAGAGCTCTTTAAATATTCGATGGCCTTCATCGGTATCTCTTGTCTAAAGGCGAGGGTGCCTAGAATTGCCCAAGCTTGGTAACCACTGCTATTACTTGCAAATGCGCCAGTTAGTTGATCGTAAGAGTCTAATGGACTTAAAGCATTCGCAACCCAACATCCTTGTGATGCTGCTAGCCCAACAGCAAGTTTGCCAGATTCTGCCACACCGGTGTTTGCATAAGGTGCTCCTTGACTGACCCAATAATCCATTAATGAGGGATTTTCTGGCGATGAACGCCAGTCTGCGGCTTTTAAGCGATTTGCCCCAATGGTTAACAAAGTTTCTACACTGGATGAGCGAGTACCATATCCACCATTGGTTGTGACCTGTTGGGAAAGTAGCCAATCCAAAGAGACCATCGTTCTAGTTATTGGTGGTGCAGAAGGAATTGGCTTGCCATCCCATGCACCCCATCGCCAACCTTCTATGGCATTATCCCCGATTTGTGTGTCTCCGGCACCCACTAGGTAACTCTGCCAGGTAGTTCCATCCCAATATCCATAATTCCAGAAGTTGGTTTTATCACAGAAACAATCATTGACCGGACAGCCAAAGCCTTCGATATTGCATACCACATTACCGAAGGAATACTCTGCGATGCCAATTTCCAACCCTGTCCGTGTCAGAGCTTCTAATCCGGATATAGGGGCATTGAACTCGATTTTTCGTACAATGCGTTCATTGGGGCTGAATTGAACAATGACATAGGCATTCATTGGTTTTTGGATTGTTGCGTTTGCTTTTTCCCTGTTATAGATAGTGAATATAAATGTAGAAACCAGGAAAATTCCCGACAAAATTGAGAGAATAATGGTTCGCCTTTTCATAGAGATGCTCCTTTCTTGAAAAATATGCCTGATGAATAGATTTCTGTTGTTTCCGTTGGAGCCTCTGAGGCGATGGGTCATCCGGTTTGTAAACAAAACGGCTTCTGCGATTCAGAAGCCGTTAAACAAATCCCGCCCCAAAGGGCGGGAGGCAATTTGCCCTCCTAGAGAATAGCCTTTTTGGATTTTTGCAGGATACAACCTCTAGGAGCCCGGCCTCCCCAACCGCGAGAGAGGATAACGAGCAAGACAAAGGCGGGTAATCGGGCTTCACTTCCTAAATACTAGGAACGTGTTACCGTTGCGGGTCAGCGCCGGACTTCCCTGCTATCGGGGCACCGGCTTTCCCCATTATGCGCCACGCATCCGGGCGGCTGGCGCACCTTTGCCTGGCTATTTAGTTTTTAAGGTCTCTTTACTTATACAACGTTGTTGGTTGTTTGTCAACTTAAATTTTTGACTCTAATCTCGTCCGCCTTTAACGATGAGTACGGAGGTGTTTGAGTAATGTAATAATTTCCGAGAAACGCTTCCCAACAACCAACCTTTTATTCGACTGAGCCCTCTAGAACCGGCAACAATGAGATTGATATCCTGATCCTTTGCGTAGTTTATGATCTCTGTTGCAGCATCACCGCGCCTTAACACGCTCGTAGCCTCTATGCCAAATTGTCTAAGTGTATCTAGTGTCTGCTTCAGTAAGATCTTACCTTGAGCTTCCTCAGCCTCTGCTTGCTTTGAGGTGATTTCCTCTGCTTCTCGGGAGGAGATTGGAGGGATCACTTCAGTGGCTATCGGCCAGGATCGCGCAACCAAATCAGATGTATAGAGAGGTGGTAGCACATGCATTACGTGGAAATCAATTCCTTTGGGTAGTGGGAATGAGGTGAGGAATTTCAAAGCGCGTTGGCTGTATTCTGAACCATCGGTAACGAATAAAACACGTTTGATGCCACGATAAGGCGCTCGGACGACCAAGACTGGACACCGGGCGTACTCAACCATCTATTGTGCTATCCCACCTAACAATATACCTAGAGTAGCACGTAGTCCTTTCGCCCCTAACGCAATCAAATCGGGTTCGTTCTTTTCAGCATAATCACTTAACATTTCGCCCGGATAACCGACCAAAAGTTCCGAATATACTTCTACCCCCTCTTTCTGCAAAAGGGAACACGATTGATCTAACACCTCTTGGAGAACTGCATGGTTGGCAGCATCTCTTGGGATAAGGGCAGCAACAACAGCAATCTGACTCCCGACTGGTAAAGGAAGCTCGCGAATTAGTTCTATTGCTGCATAGGCGTGTTCTGAGCCATCTACAGCAAGCATGATGTGTAAGGGATTATAGGGTGATTGAAGGTTCATGAGTTGCCTCCTTTGGCATATCTTAGATTATTGCATTTTTGTTGAAAAGGACTGATAATTGGTTAGCGAATAAGATAAAGGCACACCTTCAAGGTTCTAATGGTTTGTTTATTCCTAATTTTTTTTATTTTATTTGGCGGTCATTATAACAAAGAAGTCGGTTGAATATATTTCAATGAGGGTTTGTAGTGGGTGATTTCTCATCCCTCGTTATACAAATTTTTATGATTTGATTTTAGACCAGGCTATATCATAGATCATTGAGAAAACCAGGAGAGCAAACATGTATAAACCAAATATAAATCGGTCAATAATTTTCGTTATGGTGATGATTGTCATGCTTCTCAATTGGAAGATTGGTCGTTTCGTTTTTGCAATGGCCGGAGATGATAAGAGTATCTCTCACTTACCATTGGTCTTAAAGGATTATCCTTCACTACCTGTTTTTACCATTACGCCAGAGGTGCCAACTATAACTGCAACCATTACGAATACCTTTACTCCTACCGTGAATCAAACGGCAACCATTGAGAATACACTGACTCCAACCATGACCCAAACACCTACCTTTTCCCTCACACCGACAGAAGTGATTACTAGTTCGACCTTCTACTTGTGGTCGGATGGGGTGATTGAGACAACGCCAGGAAAATTTATTGTCTCAGAACGGAAGTGTTACACTGGCTGCCGTAGTGCAGAACGTTGGGATATCAGTTTGACTGGTGATATGGTTGGCAATGAGTATGAGGTATTGGGAAAATTCGTATTTTATTCAATCGACAATTATTCCATACCATTCCGGATCATACTTGTTCGTAATGGCGTAGAACAAACGTTGGTAGAGTACACGCTTTCAGGACCAGGAAGCAAAGAATTAACCAATATTAAGTGGAATGGTCCCGATCCTTCATCTGCAATTGGCGACACTCTTATCTTCGAAATTGACGTAAGGGGGGAAATTGGGACATTAGAGGTTCATTACCTGGGTGAGGGGAGCGGCATTCGAGTTCCTGTGGTTACAGCATCTCAGCAAGATACTCGATATACCCATATCCACACCCTTCCAGGATATGCCGATGCAATTTATCCTATTGATTTGGATCGTGATGGGGATATAGATTTATTAGGATCAGATTTCAGCACCCAAGATGTCAGTTGGTGGGAAGATAGTGGCAACCAGAATTTCAACAAACATGTTATTGATAGTCATTTGGATATTCCCATGGAAAATGCGGTCTTTGCTGAAGATATGGATAATGATGGCGATAAGGATGTCTTGTCGACAATCGATTCTTCGAATAGTAATGAGATTGCTTGGTATGAGAACGATGGTAATCAACATTTTACCAAGCATCTGATACCTTCAAGTTATATCAATCCAAAGTCCATCTTTGCAGGGGATTTGGACAAGGATGGCGATATAGATGTTTTAGCAGGTGGAACTAATCTTGTTTGGTTTCAGAATAACGGTGATCAAACCTTTTCGCGAACAATTATAGATACGAAAAACGGTATTAGTTGTGTTTCTATGATTGATCTCGATAAAGATGGAGATTTTGACATCTTAGGTGCTACATTATCTGCGGCGATTTACTGGTGGCGAAATGATGGTGGGGGTATATTTACACCTATTACGATTCGCACTGGGAGCAGCACAACTACTGGTTCCAGAAGTTGGGTAATCGGTGCAGACTTAGATGATGATGGCGACAATGACATTGTTGGTACCGCAGCATTAGATAATGAAATTGCTTGGTGGGAGAATGATGGTGGCGAAAACTTCATGAAACATGTTATTTCCTACGGATTGGGAAGTCCAGTTACCGTATCTTTAGGTGATGTGGATGGAGATGGTGATATGGACATCTTATCCGGAGGTGCAGCATTTGCTTGGTGGGAAAATTTGGGAAATGGGAGATATATTCGCCATTTGATTTCTTCTAGTGAGGTAAAGTCCCTTTATGCCTTGGAGATAAACGGGGATGATCGTTTGGATTTCTTTAAATCAAATGGTCTCTTAACTTGGTATGAGAACATTGGAGAATGATCGATTTCAATAATGTTGTGTAATAAAAATATTTGCCATGTAAGTTTCGCGAATGAATGAAGTAAAGGTAAAATAGGATTCACTTCATAACAAGATAAAAAGGGAAATGATATAATTTAAAAGCCCATTTCCTCTGGGTCACCTTGGTTTGTTTTTTTCGGATAGGATTGCGGTCAATTTAGGAGAGAGTGATATGTCTGGACATTCGAAATGGTCAACTATTAAGCGCAAGAAAGGCGCAGCCGATGCAAAGCGCGGGCAACTGTTTACACGCCTAGCCCGTGAAATATCAATTGCTGCCCGAGAAGGTGGAGGCGACCCAGAAACAAATTTCCGCCTTAGGTTAGCCATTGATCGCGCCCGTGAGAACAATATGCCAAAAGAGAATATTGAACGGGCAATCATGCGGGGCACTGGAGAGGGCAAGGATGGAGGAGGAACGCTGGAAGAAGTATATTACGAGGGGTATGCCTCTCATGGTGTCGCCTTAATGATCCAGTGTGTAACAGACAATCGAAATCGCGCTGTTGCAGACATTCGCCATATTTTAAATCGTTTCGGTGGAAGCCTGGGAGAATCCGGCTCAGTAAGTTGGCAATTTCGAAGAGTGGCTTATTTTTACTTTCCAGCAGAAGAAAAAGACTTTGAACGAATCTTCGAGTTGGCTGTTGAGGCAGGGGCTGATGATGTAACATTTGAAGACAATTATGTGGAAATCATTGGTCCAGTCGAGTCGTTTAAAGAAATCAGTGAACGACTCAGTGAAGCCGGAATCAAGTTCGAAGAGGCAGGACTGCGCATGATTCCTAACAATGAAATCGAACTCAGTGTGGAGGACACTTTGCAGGTTCTCAAGGTGATTGAAAACCTTGAAGAACTTGATGACGTTCAAGATGTTTATTCGAATTTACGTGTGACCGGCGAAGTTCTGGCGATGGCTGAGAATGCCTGATCGCCCATGATAGTGATTGGCATCGATCCTGGAATTGCAACGACTGGCTATGGATTGGTCAGCATAAGTAATGATGGCAATCTTAGCCTTCTCGATTTTGGTGTGATCCAAACTTCTCCAGAAAATACTACCTCTCAGCGCTTACTGCAACTTTACCAAAGATTACAAGAAATTGTTCTTCTCCATCAGCCTCAAAGTGGGGCGGTGGAGAAATTGTTTTTCCAGAAAAATGTACGCACCGCGTTGAGCGTAGGACAGGCGCGTGGAGTAGCCATGTTGGTGTTAGCAAATACGGGATTGCCAGTATTTGAATATACACCTTTGGAAATTAAACAAGCCGTTGTTGGGTATGGGGCTGCTAGTAAAAGCCAGGTTCAAAAGATGGTTAAGGTTTTATTAGGTCTTCGGGAAATCCCAAAACCAGATGATGCAGCCGACGCTTTGGCTATTGCAATTTGTCATATTCATAGCCTTCAATTAAAAGTGCTCTCAATAAAAGTCAATCTCGAAGGGTGACCATTGAAACCAACAATAGATTTGCTTATAGCAGAGGGTTGGTTAGATTACGATTTAATTGACAGTGGGCAGGGGAAAAAATTGGAAAGATTTGGTCCTTATTATTTTATTCGTCCCGAACCGCAGGCGTTTTGGATTCCCAATCTCACTTCAAATGAGTGGGAGCAAGTGGCACATGCAATATACCAAACTAAAGGGGATAAGAGCATAGGTCAATGGATCGCTCGAAAGCCTATTGAACCAACTTGGCAAATGGGATTTAAAAAATTAAAATTTTGGGCGCGTTTGGGGAATTCTCGTCATTTGGGGGTCTTCCCCGAACAATCACCAAATTGGGAATGGGCTAGCCAGATTGTGACTTCTGCTCAACGACCGGTTCATATTCTTAACTTGTTTGGATATACCGGTTTAGCGACATTGGCTCTCTCCTCTGCTGGTGCGAAAGTGACGCATGTAGATGCTTCTAAAGGGGTGGTTGAATGGGCAAAGAGAAACCAGTTGCTCTCTAAATTGGAGAAGCATCCGATTCGATGGATTGTGGATGATGCATTAAAATTTGTGCGGAGAGAAGTGCGCCGCGGGGTACGATATGATGGCATCATTATGGATCCGCCAAAATTTGGGCGGGGTCCTAAAGGTGAAGTCTGGGAAACTCTGGATATGCTTCATGAATTGATTTGTGCTTGTCGTGAACTTCTAGTTGAAGATGCTTTGTTTATCATCATAACAATCTATGCAATCCGTGCTTCGGCAATTAGCCTTTACTATGCTTTGGAAGACGGATTACATGGATTAGGCGGTCATCTTACTTGTGGTGAACTAGCCGTACAGGAAAAGAATGGAAAACGTTGTCTTTCATCTGCAATTTTTACTCGCTGGGTTGGTTCACGAGATGATTTAAAATGAGCAATCATTGTCACTCATTCGATTTGAGAGTAAGTGAGGAGAACTTTTTATGATTGCGAGCATTAGTGGTAAAGTTATCCACAGAGAATTGGGAAGCGTGATTGTTGATGTGGGCGGAGTGGGTTTGATGATCAATATTCCCACCCCATTCGCGGAACAATTGCGCATTGGTGAAACCATCAGTCTGTTTACGCAGATGATTGTCCGTCAGGATTCCATTGCCTTATATGGGTTTGATACCATCGAAGGTCGAGAGTTCTTCAACCTTTTAATCAATGTAGATGGTGTTGGTCCTCGATTAGCCTTAACCGTAATGTCTTCATTGACTCCCGAAGCCATACGACGGGCAGTGTTCAATGAACAATATGAAGTGTTTTCTCGCGTTCCGGGGATTGGTAAGAAAACTGCTCAAAAAATTATGCTGTACTTACAAGATCACATTAAGGGAGGGGAAGGTGCTGAGACATTAGCGAGATTATCTGAAACAGATAGTCAAGTATTAAATGCACTGACAACATTGGGGTATAGTGTAGTTGAGGCACAGACTGCCCTACAATCTATTCCAAGGGACGCACCAGATGATCTTGAGACCCGATTGAGATTAGCCCTCCAATTTTTTACAAAATAATTGCTAGAATGGTGTAAAATTGTTCAGCGTTTCCTTTATGATGACATGAAAGTATTCCAAATTAAGAGGTGCACTCTTGTTCAGCAATCGGAAAATTGTATTTATTGGTCCTGGTGTGATGGCTGAAGCAATGATTGCTGGTCTTATCCGACAGCGAGTTGCTGAGGCAAAGTCCATCGTTGCATCTGGACCTCGGCTAGAACGTCTTGAGGAATTACATACGCGTTATGGAATAGAAATATTCACAGATAACGCCCTGGCAGCCTCGAAGGGGGATATTATTGTGTTATCAGTGAAACCACAGCGATTGGATTTGGTGTTGGCTGGGATACGGGGTTCGGTTCCTTCTCACGCACTGGTTCTTTCTATCGTTGCGGGTGCCACCATTGAGAAGATAAGACGCGCATTGCAACACGATTGTGTTGTACGCTCAATGCCAAACACTCCAGCGCAAATTGGCGAAGGAATAACGGTATGGACAGCCTCCCCGAGCGTCTCAGAAGAACAACGTGAAATGGCACGACGAATATTAGCCGCTTTGGGTGAGGAGATATATATGGAGGACGAGGTATATTTGGACATGGCAACAGCATTATCTGGAACCGGTCCTGCATATGTATTTCTCTTCATGGAAGCCATGGTGGACGCTGGAGTTCATTTGGGATTTCCGCGTCGTGTTGCCGAGCGCTTAGTGGCTCAAACAGTACGAGGCTCAGTAGATTATTACCAAAAAAGAGAAGCCCCCGTCCATCTTGCAAGGCTGAGGAATGAAGTGACCTCCCCTGGAGGGACTTCTGCTGCGGCACTATATTATTTAGAAAAAGCCGGATTTCGAACAGCCATCTCAAGAGCGATTTGGGCGGCATATGAACGATCTATTGAACTAGGTAAAGGTGGAAAAACTCAACCCCCTGAAAAACCACCTTTAAATTCGAATGATGTCTAACTATCCAGGTTTTTTGCTTTTTAAGTTTTCACATGGCGAGATGAACGAAAGTTATAACACGAAGACAAAACAAACAACAATTTAGGTTTGTTGCTTTTCGGAGGTAGAATGTCTGATTTAGTGAGTCTAATAACCACAGAATTGCAGAAACAGATTGAAGCCTTTACGCCGGAATTAGAAGTAAGGGATATCGGCACGGTTATTGAAGCCGGGGATGGAATTGCTCGTGTTAGCGGTCTTTCGGATGTTCGCTCTCAAGAGTTAGTGCAGTTTGCCAACGGTGTGATGGGAATTGCATTCAACCTCGAGAAAGATTCCGTCGGGGTCATTATTATGGGCGACTATTCGGGGATTGAAGAAGGCATGGTTGTCCGTTCAACCGGACGCATTGCCTCGGTTCCTGTTGGTATGGGTTTGGTTGGTCGTGTGGTTAATGCATTGGGTCAGCCCATTGATGGTAAGGGTAGGATTACCTTTGAACGATACCGTCCGATTGAACGAATTGCTCCAGGCGTCGTTGTCAGAAAGGATGTAGATACACCGGTACAAACGGGAATCAAGGCGATTGATTCGATGATTCCAATAGGTCGAGGTCAGCGAGAGTTAATCATTGGGGATCGCCAAACAGGAAAAACCGCACTTGCAATAGATACGATCATCAATCAAAAGGGCAAAGACCTTTTTTGTATCTACGTATCCATTGGACAAAAGAAGGCATCTGTTGCGCGTACGGTTGATATTTTACAAAAATATGGAGCAATGGAGTATACGGTTGTCGTTGTAGCCTCAGCCGATGAACCAGCAGCCTTGCAGTATATCGCTCCTTACGCTGGTTGTGCCATTGGCGAGGAGTTTATGGAAACTGGAAGGGACGCCTTGGTGGTATATGATGACCTTTCAAAGCATGCCTGGGCATATCGCCAGGTTTCCTTGTTATTACGTCGTCCACCAGGACGTGAGGCATATCCGGGGGATATTTTCTACCTTCATTCTCGATTGCTCGAACGTGCAGCGAGGTTAGCCGATAAATACGTGATTGTTCCGAAAGATTATCCTGATATACTTGCAAGAGAATCCGATTCGGTGGATGGTCGAGTGTTTGGAGGACCGGTGGCTTATAAAGAAGCGAAAGTTGCCTTGGATTCAATGGAGAATTCAAGCAATTATAAAATAGCCAAAGTCGCCGGTTCAGGTGGTTCACTGACTGCCTTACCGATTATTGAAACCTTATTGGGGGATGTGTCTGCCTATATTCCAACGAACGTTATATCCATTACCGATGGACAGATTTACCTCGAAAGCAACCTGTTTTATGCAGGGATCAGACCGGCTATCAATGTGGGACTTTCGGTTTCTCGCGTGGGTGGTGACGCCCAAACTAAGGCAATGAAACAAGTGGCAGGTCGGCTGCGCCTTGATATGGCTGCATTCCGAGAATTGGCAGCCTTTGCTCAATTTGGCTCGGATCTGGATAAAGCGACCCAAGCGCAATTAAATCGAGGTCAACACTTGCAAGAAATTCTCAAACAACCTCAATATTCTCCCATGTCTTTGCAGGATCAAGTGATTGTCCTCTTCGCTGGAACCAACGGTTATGCAGATAGCGTTCCTCTTGATCGGATGAAGGAGTGGGAGTCAAGTCTATTGCGCTTTATGAATACCTCTTATCCGGAGATCGGGGAGGATATAGAGGAGAAAAAGCAAATAACACCGGAAAACGAAGCCAAATTACGTAAAGCGATCGAGTCTTTCATGGCTGCTTGGCGATAAGGATTATGGCAACACCTAGGGAAGTACGATTACGAATCAGAAGTGTGAAGAATATTGCCCAAGTGACTAGGGCGCTTGAGGCGGTAAGTGCGAGCAAGGTTAGAAAGGCTATGCAGGCTGTGATGCAAACTCGCCCTTACGCGACAAAAGCATGGCAGGTGCTCACTCATATTGCTGGGCAACCCGGAAGCGCCAATTTGCATCCATTGTTGGTCAAACGTTCCGAGATACGCAATGTCCTTGCCGTGTTAATTACCGGCGATCGAGGCTTGGCCGGTGCTTATAATACGAACATCATTCGTTTTGCGTTAGATTACTTTGGTCAATTCTCGGTTCCGGTCAAGTACATTGCTGTAGGAAGAAAGGGCAGGGATATGATGCTCCGGCGCCGAAAGGAGATTATCGCTGAATTTAGCCATTTACCTGCTACACCAACCTTTGCGGATGTCTCTGCTATTGGGCGCCTTGCGGTAGAGGAATTCCTTCAGGAACGAGTTGACGAAGTATATCTTGTTTATACCGATTTTGTCTCGATGGTTAAGCAAGTGCCAACGATTAAGAAACTCTTGCCATTAGAGGTCGAGAAGGGCGAAGAGAGAGTGGAGGTCTTTGGTGAATCGAGACGGGGACCGACTGCTGCCTATATTTACGAGCCTGGTCAGGCAGAAATATTAGATGAAATCATCCCACGATTTACTGCTTTGCAGGTTTATCAAGCCATTATGGAATCATTAGCGAGCGAGCACGCTGCTCGTATGGTTGCCATGAGAAATGCTACGGATAGTGCAACTGAATTAGTTGCTGCATTGCAGTTAGAATACAACAAAGCCAGACAACAAAGCATCACGAACGAAATGCTTGATATCGCGGGTGGTGCTGAAGCCTTGACAAAGGGTTAACATTATCTTAGTGGAGGCGATAATGGTAAAAGCAACAGGTAGGGTTGTACAAGTTCTCGGTGGGGTTGTTGATGTAGAGTTCTCCCCTGAGCAACTTCCGGAAATCTATGAGGCAATTGAAATTCCACGCGATGGTCAACCCCCTTTAGTACTTGAAGTACAAAAACATCTTGGAAACAATTGGGTTCGATGCGTAGCCATGGATACAACTGATGGCTTACAGCGCGGTCGTCCAGCATATAGCACGGGTGCTCCGATTAAAGTACCAGTGGGTCCAGAAACATTAGGTCGAGTCTTTAATGTTTTAGGGCAGCCGATTGATCAAAAAGGACCTGTACATGCTAAAGAGTATTATCCGATACACCGTCCTGCTCCAGAGTTCTCAGATCAATCCACCAAGGTTGAGGTTTTCGAAACAGGTATCAAGGTCATTGACTTGATTGCTCCCTTTACAAAAGGAGGCAAGACAGGAATCTTCGGCGGAGCAGGGGTGGGCAAAACGGTGATCATCATGGAATTGATTCGGACCATTGCTACGGTACATAAAGGCAACTCTGTCTTCGCAGGGGTAGGAGAAAGAACTCGAGAGGGTACCCAGTTATATCGAGAGATGATCGAATCCGGGGTTATGAAAGACACTGTGATGGTTTTTGGGCAGATGAACGAACCTTCAGGTGTTCGATTGCGGGTAGGTTTAGCAGCCCTCTCCATGGCGGAATATTTTCGCGATCAGGGTCGTGATGTCCTATTATTTATTGATAATATCTTCCGTTTTAGTATGTCTGGCTCTGAGGTATCTGCTTTACTTGGTAGAATGCCCTCTGCAGTGGGTTACCAACCGACACTGGCAACAGAAATGGGCGAACTTCAGGAGAGAATTACTTCAACTCGATATGGTTCTATTACTTCCATGCAAGCGGTCTATGTACCAGCAGACGATTATTCTGATCCAGCACCAGTGGCAACTTTTACTCATTTGGATGCGACAATTGCCTTGGAACGTTCAATTGTTGAAAAGGGCATTTATCCTGCTGTTGATCCGCTTGCCTCTACTTCTCGCATTTTGGATCCGAACATTGTAGGAGAAGACCATTACACAACTGCGCGCGAAGTTCAACGTGTCCTTCAGCGCTATAAGGATTTGCAAGATATCATTGCCATTTTGGGCATTGATGAATTGAGCGAAGATGACAAGTTGATCGTCTCGCGGGCTCGAAAAATTGAACGTTTCTTCTCACAACCCATGTTCGTTGCTCAACAATTTACTGGGTTAGAGGGAAGATACGTGCCATTAAAAGAGACGGTGCGCGGCTTTCGAGAAATTCTTGAAGGCAAGCACGATGATTTACCAGAGCAAGCATTTCACATGGTTGGTACGATTGACGAGGCGGTAGAAAAAGCTGAGCGTCTGGGTAAAGGATAAGGTGAAGCATGCCTATTCGGTGTGAAATCATTTCTCAAGATCGTAAGGTTTTCGAAGGCGATGCGGATATCGTGGTCATTCCAGGTACAGCGGGGGAGATGGGCATTTTACCCAATCATGCTCCACTGCTTTCAACGTTGAAGTATGGAATTTTAAAGGTGCGATTTCAGGGGAAAGAGGAGGTGTTTACGGTTGCTGGGGGAATCGTTGAAGTTCAACCAAACTTGGTAACCGTTTTGGCTGATAGCGCTGAGAATGTGGAGGAGATTGATGTTGCCCGTGCTGAGGCAGCCAAACGTCGTGCTGAGGAGTATCTCAAGCAAGGTCCACCTCCAGATACAGACACCTACCTGAAGATGGAGGCAGCCCTGAGACGTTCAAACTTGAGGTTAGAGGCAGTTAAGCGTTACCGAGGTGGTCAAAAGGGGAAGTTATCCAGTTCTAACGAGGGAGAAATATAACCGTTTATGCCTCTTTTCTCAAAAGACCTTGGAATTGATCTTGGGACGCGCTTTACGCGGATTGCGGTGGGTAATTCAGTTGTGCTCGAAGAGCCCACGGTGGTTGCTATTGCGGTAGATGAACAAAAGATCGTTGAAATTGGTCAAGAGGCTCATGAAATGTATGGTCGAGTTCCTGAGAGCATCGAAGTAGCACGACCATTGCAAAACGGGGTGATTGCTGACTACGAGATCGCAGAGAAGTTACTTGAGTACCTTATCCATAAAGTTGCGGGGTCAACTCGATTTTTTCGACCAAAAGTCATGATTACTGTTCCTTATGGTGTGACCAGTGTGGAAAGCCGTGCAGTTCATGAGGCTGTATTAGAGGCTGGGTCACGCGAGGCTTACCTAATCCAACAACCTCTTGCCGCTGCTATCGGGGTAGATTTACCTATTGGGACGCCCTCAGGCAATATGATTTTATGTCTTGGAGGTGGCACTACTCAAGCAGCGGTCATAGCAATGTATGGTATTGTATCTGCAGAGACATTACGCGCTGGGGGGCTTCAAATTGATGAAGCCATCATCGGGTATGTGCGAAAGAAATTTGGTTTGATCATCGGACAATCAACGGCAGAACAGGTAAAGATAAAAATCGGTGCTGCCGTACCCAATGAAGTGGATCTTAGCATAGATATTCAAGGTCAAGATCAGGTCTCAGGATTACCACGCCCATTGACCTTAAGCACTGATGATGTGGTAGAAGCAATTCGAGAACCATTGGGGGATATCGTGGAAACAGCCAGGCGCGTGTTAGAAAAGACGCCCCCCGAGTTGGTTTCTGACATCATTGATCGAGGGATAGCCTTATGTGGAGGGGGTGCACTCCTACGAGGAATTGACAAATTGATGACGAAGGAATTGGGTGTACCAACATATTTAGTAGATAACCCTCTAACTTGTGTAGCTGAAGGCGCTGCGTTGGGAATGGATCCTTCTCTTTACCCAAAAATTCGAAGAAACCTACCCCCTGTTTAGCAAATGTTTATCAAAGATAATACGTCATATGTTGGAGGTGAATGACAGGATCGAAATGTTGAAGTTGGACATCCTGGGGAACATTTAATGGGACGGGGGCATAATTCAATATCGCTTTTATACCTGCCTTTACTAGTTGATCGGCTACTGATTGAGCTTGAGAGGCGGGCACTGTGATCATGGCTACTTTGATATTTGCCTCTCTTATCTTTTCTACCAAATTTGCACTATCCTGAATAATAAAAGAACCAATTTTGGTTCCGATCTTTTTTGGATCGTTGTCAAAGATCATTGAAACACGAAATCCGCGGTCTGAGAAGCCTTGGTATCTGGCAACAGCGCTACCAATATCGCCTGCGCCAACAACAGCCATATCCCATACGCGGTCAACTTTCAAAATCTCTTGTAACTTGCGAATTAAATATTCGATGGAGTAACCTGTACCCTGTTTACCGAATTCCCCGAATTGGGAAATGTCTTTGCGAATTTGTGCAGCCGATATACCCAATTTCTTTCCTAATTCTTGCGAAGAGGTGACCTGGGTGCCTTCTTGAGCCATTTGTTGTAAAGCACGTAGGTATAATGGTAACCGACTGATGACGATATCGGGAACAGGTTTTTTATTCATTTCAGGCTCCTCATTTATAAGGAATATAACAAAAATTTACCATAACAACTATAATATTGCAAATGATTGTGAAAAATTAACATGTCAGAGTTGTAGAACATTCAAAGGGCTTATTACACTTTATTGGCAGAAAATAATTATTATGTTCATTGATGAAGCGCATATATACGTTCGGTCGGGTAAAGGTGGAGATGGAATTGTCCACTTCCGGCGCGAGAAATTTGTCCCATTCGGTGGTCCTGATGGAGGTGACGGTGGTTGGGGTGGTGATGTCATCCTCGAAGCCTCACCGAAGATGAACACTCTCTCTATGTTTCAATTCAAGAACAGATTCCAAGCAGAAGATGGACAAAAAGGTGGAGGCAACAATAAAACCGGTCGATCGGGAAAGGATTTGGTCATTCAGGTTCCTATTGGGACAGTGGTTTACGATGATAAAACGGGCGAATTGTTAGTAGACTTGGTTGAACCTGGTCAGAGATATGTAGTGTGTAAGGGGGGGCGACCCGGAAGAGGTAATGCACGATTTGCCACGCCAACAAATCAAGCACCACGAATTGCTGAAAGAGGAGAACCTGGTCAAGAAAGATATTTACGCCTAGAGTTAAAATTGATTGCTGATGTAGGAATTGTGGGAGTGCCAAATGCCGGAAAATCAACGCTTTTGGCTGCGGTGACGAAGGCGAAACCGAAAATCGCCGATTATCCCTTTACCACAATCGAGCCTAATTTGGGTGTAGCCAATATAGATGATGAGACTTCGATTATATTGGCAGATATACCAGGGTTGATTGAGGGTGCCCACATGGGTGTAGGACTTGGGCATTCTTTCTTGCGCCATATTCAACGCACAAGGGTGCTGATTCATTTACTAGATGGGCTTTCGGAGGACCCTATTTTGGATTTTGCTCAGATCAATAGCGAGTTGGCACTATTTGATCCTGAATTAAGCAAAAAACCACAAATTGTAGCAGTAAATAAAATTGACTTACCTCAGGTACAAGAACGTTGGGCAAAGATCGAGAAGGCATTAAAAAGTCGTTTAAAATCTTCCGATCCTCCGCCGATGGCAATCTCTGCGCTCGTTGGAATTAACCTTTCCCAATTAATACTTCAGACATTGCAAGTTTTGAAGAGCACACCTCCGACAATGCGAGTAGAGAAAGTGCCTACTTACCGCCCAGAGAGTGACCCACGTCAATTTACAATACAGAGAATAGCAGAAGGATGGAGAGTACAGGGTGAAGCAATTGAACGGGCTGCCGCAATGACGTATTGGGAGTATGATCAATCGGTTCGTAGATTTCAACGAATGTTGGAAGTTTTAGGTGTTGAGGATGCTCTTCGCAAAGAAGGGGTAAAACCTGGAGACACGGTCATAATAGGACCTTTTGAATTTGAGTGGCAAGAATAAAAATTCAGGAATCGCAATCAGATGATGAAACTTGGCATCTTTGGCGGCACTTTTGATCCACCTCACCTCGCTCACTTAATCTTGGCTGATGAAGCCTATCATCAACTAAACTTGACGAAGGTCCTTTGGGTACTTACTCCATTCCCTCCGCATAAAAAAGGGAAGGTTATTACTCCTTTATTAAATCGAATGGAAATGTTGGAAAAAACGATAGCAGAGAATACCGGTTTTGAATTATGCCGAGTTGACATTGATCGACCACCGCCTCATTATGCAGTGGATACTGTGAAAATTTTGAAAGAAATTTATCCCTCGACGAAGATGTTCTACCTAATGGGAGGCGATTCGTTGCAGCAATTATCTACGTGGGAAAGACCGCGCGAGTTTGTCGAAGTTTGTGATGTTATAGCAGTGATGCGCCGCCCAAACAATGATGTGGATTTGGGTGCACTGGAACATGTGTTACCTGGGATAACTGCAAAGACCATCTTCGTCAATGCACCACTCATCGAAATTTCTGGAGAAGACATTCGCCGTAGGGTTTTTGAGGGAAGGTCTTTTCGTTATTTCGTGCCTAATTCGGTTTATCATTATATATTGAAACAAAGATTGTATAAGGATTTTGATTCAATATGACACTTCTCGTTGATGCAATTTTCTCTTCAGTTGCTTTGGGACATTTGATGGTTGATGTAATCAATGGGCAGAGGTCTGTACTATTAGCCTATCTGTCCGGTAAGTTGGGCTTGACGAATGCTACCATAGGTCTCATTAGCACAATCTATGTGATGAGTGCTTCCTTATTACAACCCTTTTTTGGCTACGTTGCCGATCGCCTGAGTCCCAAGTGGGTGATCGTCGGTGGAGTACTATGGATGGCTATATTCTATACGCTTGCACTCACTACCCCTGGAAATTTGGCAATGGTTTGGTTAATTATTGCGAGCATTGGGTCGGGAGCATATCATCCTGCCGCAACTGTGCAGGCAACAATGAGAGGAAACACCAAGTTTGCCGGACACGAGGCGAGCGCTGCAGCCTACTTCTTCGTTTTTGGGCAATTAGGCTATTTATTTGGACCGATATTGGCTGGACCGATCTTAGACCAACATGGTCAAGAAGGTTTGCTGATTTTCGCATTCTCGGCAGCGGTTGTTGGATTGTTTCTGGTTATTCGACTGAAGCCCCAAGATATTTTAAATTCCGTGCCCGTTCAAACCGATTCACTTTCATCAGCTTCTTCTAATGGAATCCATTTGCTTTCCAGGAATGAGAGAGCACAGAAAACAAGCATGTTTACACGGAATTGGTCGGTTGTTTTGCCACCGTTGATCGTTGTGGCAGCAATGCAGTCTTGGGTTCAGCAAAACGTTATCACATTTATTCCAAAATACCTCAATGATTTAGGACAATCTGCCAGTTTCTATGGACTTATTGCAGCACTGTTCATGGCAGGGTCAGCCATAGGGAATATCCTTGGGGGAAATTTGGCAGATCGCTTCGGCAAGCGTAAGGTTGTCCTTGTGAGCCTTATTCTTGCTATTATTCCTCTTTACATGTTACCTAGGGTTGGTATATCGGCTTGGTTATATTTATTGATTCCCTTAGCAGGTGCACTGACGGGATCTGTTTATAGTATTTTGGTTGTAATTGCTCAGCGCATTATTCCAGGAGGAATGGCATTGGCTTCGGGTTTGATCCTTGGATTTATGTTTAGTGCTGGAGCGTTAGGCACCTTCATTTCGGGATACTTTGCTGATGCATGGGGAATGAATATAGTTCTCGAATTGAACGCCGTCATTGTTTTCATTGCATCTCTAGGGGCGTTCAAACTGGCATCGGATTAGGTAATAAGGGATGAGGTTTAGGTATCTCCATAAATTTCAAATAATTGTTTTACTCCTGCATTCTCAATGTTGGGATGTAAACCAAAAGAACTAATGAAAAGACAAATAGCATGCAGGCATTGATGAGTACGGTCGTCGGTTCGCTTAGATATTCAGCAATCACACCGTTCAGAAGAGAGCCGATGGGCATAAGACCAAAGAAGGTAAAGGTGTAAATCCCCATGACTCGACCACGTAATTCGTCTTTGACTTGGGTTTGTACAAGAACATTGCTCAAGTTCAGGGTTACCATCCATCCCCATCCCGCAGCCATTAGCGAAAGCAATGATAGAGGCAAATAACGTGTAAGAGAGAACATTATCATGCATAATGGCATGAAAATCGTTCCAAATGTCAACAACTTTCCTCTATGACGAGTAGTGCCAAGGCTGGCGATCATGAGAGCACCAATGAGGGCTCCAATACCTCGGGCTGAGAGCAATAAACCATTAGTGACTGAATCGCCTTGCAGAACATTAACTGCCCAGGCGGGTATTAAGGTGAACATACCAAACCCAAATAAACTCACAGCAGCCAAGTTGAGGATTATCAATCGGATGGTAGAATGTTTTCTAACGTAAACTAAACCATCCCACAAATCTCTAAATGGGGAATTTCTTTCCAGTAACTTTGGCAGTGGGCTCAGGTTCATCAATAAAAGAGCAACAATTACGGCTATAAAGGATATTCCATTCAGAGAAAAGCACCATCCTGGTCCTAAAGCTGCGTAGATTAAACCCCCAATGGCTGGACTAATTGCCGTTGCAGTATTGAACATGATAGAGTTGAGGGCAATCGCATTGGCCAAGTCTTCTTTTCCGACCATTTCGGGGATGAAGGATTGTCGGGTAGGTGCATCGAATGCGTTAGCGATCCCGAGACAAAAAGCGAGAGCGAGGATGTGCCATGGTTGGACTAGATTTGTAAAGGTCAATATGGCTAATATGAATGCAAGAAGCATCATTGTCGCTTGTGTGATGATAAGTAGGGTTCGCCTTGGCATTCGATCGGCAGTGACACCTCCTAGAAGAGTGAAAAGCCAGGTTGGCATTCCAGAGGCAACACCTGCGTATCCGAGAAAGATGGGCGATTTCGTTAATTGAAACAATAAATACCCCTGTGCAGTGGATTGCATCCATGTACCGAAAAGTGAGATCATTTGTCCGAAAAACCATAAACGGTAATTTCGGTGTTGAAGCGAAGAGAATGTTTGCTTTAGAAAGCGATTAAATAAGTGGGAAAAAGAAATATTTGAGGTGGTGTGTGTGATTGTGCGAAATCTCATAAATATAGACCGATATTATTCTTCTATCCCTCTACGATTTTATGCAAAAGGGGGTGAGAAATCCTAATAATTATACACATTAAACAAAGGATTTACTGGAAGGAAAACCCTTGGAGAAAAAGCATCACCATGAATACGAATCTTGGTGTGCTATAATTTACACGATATTTGCATATCGGGGAGGAAAATTTGTTCAGCAATGGTTGAAATGTTCATTTCGGAAGGTTTTTCCAACGAAAACTCGAAACAATGCGGAGGGAGTAATGAGAAAAAAAGATTTATATGAAAAAATGATTCGCTTTTACGAGTTCCAGCTTGGCAGGTTGCCAAATCGAGAGGAATTTAAACAAGCGTTACAACAAACCTTGACAGAGGATGACTTACGAATATTTTTCTTACTACCATTTTTCGGCATGGTTCCAATTGAAAAACTTGAAGCAAAAGCAAGCAAGATAAGCATAACGAAGGAAAGGCTTCATCTGATTGTCAAGAGACTTATCCCCGAAGGTGTTATCGATTCCTATATCTCACCTTTAGGTCGCCTTTGTGGGAGATCGCCATTCATTGCCTTGATTGAATTTCAGGTTCGCCTTAAGGAAGATTCTCCAATGCGTTCGGTTTGCGTGAAGGTGATGAATGCGTTCATTGAAGGGGCAATAGATGTTCTTCCCACACGCACTCCTTACTATCGTGTGTTGCCTGTAGAAAAAACTTTGGTTGACACCAATAAATTGAAGCGGATTCAGGTCAATGAAGTCGTGCCCGATCCTCGAGAGGTATTACCGATTGATGTCATATCTGAGATGATCAAAAAAGAATCCCTTATCGCTGTTGCGGATTGTTACTGCCGATCAACAAAGCGATTGATTGGTGAAGACTGTGGTCATCCCTTAGAAACTTGCTTCTATTTCAATGAATTGGCCATGATCAAACTTGAGACGGGTTATGCTCGTCGAATTGATTATGACGAAGCGATGCGCATTTTGTATGATTGCGAAGAAAAGGGTTTAGTGCATAATGTAAGCAATTGTGAGGGTAAAATTCAGACTCTATGCAATTGTTGTGTGTGTTCTTGCGCAGTGATGAAGGCTATTGCCCGCGGACAGAAAAATGTCGGTGGACCATCCCGCTTTATTGTGTCCTATATGGAGAGTCGATGTACATTATGTGAGGAATGTTTGAGAGTCTGCAATCTCAGCAATATACAAATAGTTGATCATAAATTGATAATTGATTTTGAAAACTGCATCGGTTGCGGACATTGTGTTTCGAAATGTTCGGAAGGGGCATTGCGCATGACTGAACGTAAGAAGCAACCTAAAATATACCATGATAACGATACCCTATTCAGGAGAATAAATATGGAAGCCATGGTGGGTTTAATGATGCGTAAGATTAAAGGTAAGTAACCAGAAGATATCGTCTATAAGGCATTTTGGATTAGAGTACTTTTGTTCGGATGAATGAGTTTTTCTAATAGTCAATTTTGTGATTATTTTAAATTTCTAATAACGAAGTTGGGGAAATTTCATTTTTATTAATAACTTTTATAACTTAAACCACCGGTGAACCTGTTTCGTGTGGGACTTTTCTTACCGATTGTTTAATTTCATGAAGCATAAAGTAATATTGCATTGATTAGGCTAATTTGAAAGCCCTTACCATATATATTGGTAAATTGATAAAATTTACATGATTTTTACAATTTATGGCATGAAAATAAAAGAAATATTCAGCCTTTTTGTAGACAAGAATAAATTAATAGTGTATAATAAAAGAGAAAGTAAAAAATCTTTGACAAAATTCCTAATGTTAATTCCTGGATCAGGAAATAGAGAAATTTGATAAGTAATTTTTACATTCGCAAAATGGTTAAAAAATATTAGAACCGAATTTCAATCGTCCAATAATGGATTATGTCAAAGAGAAATCACCCTCGATCAAACCCTAACTTTTTATTGTTCGTTATCCTATTAATTCTTTGTAGTTGTAAATCAGGCGGTCCTATAGGAAATACGGACTTAGCACAACCCGAGGAATCATCACTTAGTTTTAATTATCCGATTGACCCGATTTTTCAGGAATTTTATGAATTCTTGGGAGGTGAGAGTGTATTAGGTCCGGCTATAGCACCTCTCCAAGAGTCTGGAAACCTAAAGACCCAATATGTTGAAGCGGGTTTGATGGTTTACGATCCAATGGCGGTTGAGGGTGAACGCTATCAATTAGCCCCACTTGGCTTGAGCTTCGGGGTAACCGAACCACCTGTTCCCGATCCCGGACAACCCAATCTTCGATACATCAATGGACATATCATTGATCCAGATTTTCTCTCTTTTTACGAGAAGTTAGGTGGCGCACGTTTTGTTGGGCGACCACTCACTGAAGCAAGACACAATCCTGAAAAAGGGCGAATTGAACAATATTTCGAAAATCTTGGCTTTTACAGGTTGGAGCAGGATGTAACTAATAAGGTGTTTCTGATGGCGTATGGTGTTTTTGCTTGTGGTGCACGTTGTCGCTACCATGCAATCGAAGCGAGTATCCCTAGCCAAAAACCCTTGTTGCCAGAACCCTTTGCATCCACTGTTGCACGTTTGGGGCTATCCTTTGTTGGTCGGACACTTTCTGAACCTTACATCAATTCAGATGGCAATGTTGAAGTAATATTTGAAAATATCGTATTGGTGTACCCTTCCTTACATAATGATTTAGAAAAACAAACAACAATTCCACCTGCTTGGCTTCCTATCACTTTAGAAGAAAATTCGATAACTCGTGGAGAAGGAGCGTCGATCACTTTTTCTTTGTGGTTCCCACAAGTAGTCATGTCCAATTCAGAACGTACTCAAAATTATGGTGAATCTCTCCAAACACGAGTGGTTTTACCACTCGTTATAAATGAGGTGAGATTTACCGAGGCGGGACAACCTATCCAACAGCAACAGGTATCTGCCCTTCCTCTTGTTGAATTATTGGGGGTTGTTTTTCAACCTCCGGTTCCTCCATCGGGTGATCCTTTGATGATTTTCCATCCTACTGATGGTCATTTAGGTCATAATGTGCCCCTCATTTTTCAAGCCTATTTAGAGCAACATGGTGGTATTTCTATATCTGGTCCACCGACATCCGAGGTATTTACGATATCCGAAGGTAAATTTCGGCAATGTTTTAAAAACATATGTTTAGATTATGACTTAAATGCCCCCGAGGATGAAAGACTGCATCCCGTTCCATTGGGTAAAATCTATAAAGAACGATTCTATAGACCTACAAGTGAATTTGACTTTGGTAATTTAAAGGTATATTTTCGCATTCACACATGGGAAGGGAAATCATTTGTTGCTTCAAATGAAATTCAAGAGATCCATGTTGGGATCTTTGAAGGAGAGACTCCTTTGAAAAATCGGGAGCCCATATTGATTCTTACTTTACCCGATGGCAGTCAGCAGACAAGAACATTTCCCCCTACTGATGAATCAGGACACTCTTATTTAACAATTCCCGGAATAGCCGCTCCGAATGGGACGCTCATCGCATACAAAGTCTGTATTAACGACATAAGTAGTGAAGAACAGTGTGTTGGTGATAATTACCTCATTTGGAATTATCCCTGACCTAACTCTGTTTACCTAGACATAACCATTTTGATGATTTTTCCTTTATCATCTATCGTTATTCGAACATAATGTTGATGGGTATGTGTAGGTCTTGGTGAAGTTTTCACAGTTTCATTTACAGATACTTCCGGTTTGATCTTTTCCCCATCGAAAGCGATTACCTTTTTACTTAATGTGATAACTTTGCGTTCCTTAATTGATCCATCATGGTGGTAACTACTGAATTGGGAAGTTGGACAACAATGGTCTTCCCCATGACATACTAGGCGTTCTTGGCTGATGTGTACATTCGCGTCACTCATACCTGGTAGGTATTGAGAAATCCATCTTTTGATTTGGCTAAGGGTTTCGTCAGATATGGTGGATGGTGAATCATTGAATATTGGAGGATTTCCCCGGTCACAAACTGTTTTAATAGATGTTGCTCTCAATCGTGTCCGATATACTTTCGGATGGGATTGTAAATATTCGGTTGGTTGAGCAAGCGGATCTCCAAACAACACAAAGGAGATCAAGGTTTTTTGATCTTCACCATCTAGATATCCCTGTCTTTGCATCATTTCACGTGCTAGTTGTATTTTTGCTCGCCGCAAAGCCTCACCCGCTGTCAATCCTTCTTTCAAGAATTTCCAAAATATGTTGCCTAGTAGGTCTGCTGAAACGAGGGGTGGACTAATGGATCCATAGGAAATGCATGTTGATCCAATAAAGGCTTTGGTTCCCGAAGCAATGAATTTAAGTGCTATTGCCTCTTCGATTTTTTTATTTTGGATTAGTGCGCCGTAGCAGGCTTCGCTGAAAACAATTTGTGGTGCTTTTCCATTATTAGGGATATCTTGAGGGCGGAGAGCAATAGGATAGTCGGGTTGATTGGAATGTTCCGTTGGATCGCGTTGTCCATACCACTCACAGGCATCTGGTAGACCATGTAAATTAAAGTAACCTAATTTTGCTATTGGTAGAAGCCCATTTGTCAATGTTTTCCCATTTTTTCCGTTGATTTGCACTGGAGGGGATACAAGCATAGTATGAGGCAGACCAATAGGTCGAAACACCGAGAAAGAGGCTCGACGCCAAATAGCGGCTGTGTAGCCCCAACTTGGACGAATCTTCCAAAATTTGGATTGAAACCATCCTCTAATGCGTTCTCGATAGCGCTGATGCCAAGAATATTTCCGGGAATAACGTTGGTGATAATGGGCAATATCTCTAAGAGCATTTATAAGGGTATTGGCGTCTTGTTGAAAACCTCCTGGAAGACGCCCAACGGGCCATTCGGGGATAAAATAATTTTCATCCCGGGTCGAGTATGGATTGTCGGAAGGGACATCTTCGTCTGAATCATCTATAGGATTAGGCAAACGATGGAAGGGGACAATCTCTGGACCACCAATAATTAACACTGCACCGATCATCTTCCCACGCTTGGATAGTACCTTATCTAGGTCTGCAAGAGCCAATTTAATAGCCCAAGGATCGGTTGGTTTGATAGGTTTTAACCCAAAGGGATTCATGCATTGAGGGTCATCTGGCATGAATACCAGCGAATCCCATTGATGGGATAATTTGATCACTCTTGCCAAATTCTTCATTTCGACCTCAAGAGCCGCTGCAGAGGATTGGTAAGATGATTGGATGCCCTGGCGAGTTGTAAGAATTACATACACAGGAAAACGTCCATCTGCTTTGGCAATGTGCACTTGTTTTACTCGATTGGCTACCCATTCAAAGGTCTCTTGAATCGAACGTAATGTATCTGAAAGAGTGATAGGTGAATTAGACAATTCCCTTTCGCCATGAGTTCTTTTTTCATTTGAATGGATTTCTTCACATGCATTGAGAGGTTTATTTATCTGAGTTTGGTCATCCGCAAGGTCATTCCGATCAATCTGTCTATCATGAGATGTGAGATCTGACCCATTCGGAGGGGAATTTGATGAAGAAATCGTCTTTTCACTTTCGGCTTCATCTGAATTTAGATTGGATAAAGTGTACTCGCCAGACGGCAGTTTATTAAGTCCAAGAAACTGTCCAATCTCGATGGGAATAGGAATATCCATTAGAGTCTCGAGGCGGGTTAACCATAAGTTCTTATAAGGATGGTTGTCTCCCCATAAGCGTTTGGCAACTTGACCAGTTACATCACTGGCTGCGGCTTTGTGAATCAACGAAAGGGCTTCCTCATAGTTTCCACACTTAGCCATAGCATCAGCCAGGATTAAATCAATCCCTATCGTATCTGGATATTTATTGTGGTAAGCACTTGCAAGGGCAAATAATGAATCGGGTGAGAAATTCCGCTTAATGCACACTTGAAGGTGGGTTAATGCGATCAAGGGGGATAAAGCACCAGTAAGAAGGGTTTTAAGTATAGCGTTCTCTGCGGTATGTGGGTCATCTTGGGATAGAGCCAAGCGACATTTATATAGATTTCTAACCCACTCTGGAATCTTATCTTCGGGTAGATGAATTTTTCCAAGTACGTACATATTCCATTCAATGGGCATCCAGTTGGTTGGAGAGGAATTTTTCATCAAAGATGCCAAAGCGGTTTGTGCTTCAACATACTCCGGATCAATGCGACATATCTTATCTAAAATCACCTTTGCATGTTTATATTGCCGGTTATTAACAAGAGTGTTTGCGTAGAGCAGATTGACAGGTAAATCTCCCGGAAATTGAGCCAACCAAAGAAGGGCTAGTTCTCGGGCAAAACGATTTGAGCCAAGGTCTATTGCTGTTTTCAATAGCGCCATCAAGCGATCACGGGAGATATTTTGACCAGGGGTTATCGTTGGAAACGAATAAGTCTTCATTCTATTTTGGAGGATGATTGGCGATTGTGAATCAAATTGTGCGCAACCAAAGCACCTAATTGCCTACGGAGTGTAAGATTGTTTGGATCGAGATCGCATGCCCGTCGAAGCATTTCCTCAGCGGCTTGATAATCGTGCATCTCTTTCAATAGTAACGATGCCTGGTAATAGGGCCGTGGATCATTTGGTATGGCTTGAATGGCTTTATGATATGTCTGCAGTGCAGATTGATTTAGTCTTTGTTCTTTTTGGGCTTGACCGAGCAATAGGTAGGTATCTAAATGTAAGGGATTTAACTGAATTGCTTCATTTAACTGGAAAATAGCCAAATCCAATTGTCCACATTGATGGAATGACTTTCCCAACAAGTAATGCAAATTTGCTTTCTCATCAGATGTTAGAGTGCCGTTTCCCAGTTTTATGGCTTGATGCGCATATTTAATCGCTAACTCACAATTCCCTTCAGACGCTTGGATCTCTGCTAAGGCGCTGATGATGTTTGCATTATTGGGAAATTGTTCGTTCAATCTTTCTAGTTCAACCTTAGCCGCATTTTTCCCTTGACATGTTTGAATAATGTCTACTTTTTCTAAAAGAAAAGGTAGTGGTTGATCTACGAGGGATATTAATCTATCTAATACTTTTATTGCATCAATCAGTTGCCCAAGACCTCGTAATGACTTTGCCAATAATTGGTAAGCCTCTATATTGCTTGAATCTATTTGCAAGGCTTTTGCTGCAAATTGCTTTGCCTTTTTAAAATCCTTTTCTTCTAAGGCGATTTTCCCCTTTAGGATTTGTGAAGTTGCATCCTCTGGAGCCAGTTTAGTTATCATTTCGCTCATTTCAATCGCTTGGTTTACATTTTTCACTTTAAGATATGCTTCAGCAAGGTACTTGTATGTTTCAAGGTTATCGGGTGACAATTGTTTGCTGTATTCCAATTCCTTGATTGCTTTTATGAAATCACGATTTAGAAAATATGCGTAACCAAGAGCCTGATGGTAAGCATAATCATCAGGGGATAACTGTACAGCCTTTTCTAAATGTTCAATAGCAGGAGAAACCTCTTGTCTTTGAAGATATATATTCGCAGCAATTCGATGCCATTCTGGCTCTTCTGGCCAAATCGAAAGTGCGGTAATGATGGATTCGAGAGCCAAATTGTCATCACCCAAGCGATGCGCTAATTTTGCCAATAAGGCATGATAAAGTGGTTGATTAGATTGTTTTTGAATTGCTTTTTTAGCGAGTTGAATGGCTTGAATCAAATCGTCTTGCCTGCGACCGATTTCTCCTAAATATAAAGACATTTGAGCAAGTATAAAGGGATTTTCTGTTAAATAATCTTTTTCGATGAATTCTTTATCATCTTGGGTGAGTGATTGAGGTAACTTTCCAAGGATACGGTGGGTAGCAATCCGAAGTGCGTAATCCTCAGGTTCTTTAATGACCGATTGAAGTTTCTGAAGGTTGTATTCATTTGGTCTGAAAACAACATTGCCGCGATATTCCCAATATGTAATTTGAGGTTGTTCTAAACGTATCCCTTTATACTGCTGGTTTAAATAATCTCTAGCCTTTTTAATTGCCTCTAAAAAAGAATGATAAGCCTCTTCGGAGAGGGCTGAGGTACCAGGACTATGAGTGGAGACACCGACTGCTTCACAGAATCTTTGATATTCGGCTCTCAATATGATTGTTTTGGCGATAAGTATGTAGGGATAAGGTTCACTTGGAGCATGAGAAATGAGAAGCCTTGTAAAATGGAGAGCAATATCCCATTCATGCAATTCTATTGCAGCCAAAGCAACAGCCAGCATACTTCCGATCATTCTATTCGGGAGTTGGTCTCGAAGGGCTGTTTCTTGAATTGATTTACCACCCATCTGCTCATCAGGTTTTCGAATTTGTTCTTGTTGGATGATTTCCACTGCTGAATAGAGGGATTGTTTTGCAGTTCCAAAATCATTTTGTCTCCAGGATAGACGTGCCTGAAGTGCCATCAACCAAGGTGAAGGAGTGGGAGTCATCCTGGTAGCAACGTTTAGTGCATTTGCTGCAGCAATTTCAGCATTGGATTCCAAAGAAAGTTCTACATTTAGGTAGAAAAAGGGAAGTACTATGGATAAATGTTCCTCTTTCTCAATACCTTCACGAAGTTGCAAAGATTCTTGTAAGTCCTTATCGAGTTGTAATGGTTCGCTCAGTAGATTACGTGCGTATTCCATTTGGATTAATGAACGTGCTAATTCTGCAGCCAGACCGCGGATGGCAAGTATCCCAGGCGTATACAGGCTCTTTTTTTGGTTCAATATGTAGTTTTCAAGGATATTTAATGCTTCAACTAATTTACCATTGGCTCGTAATACCAAAGCCTTCTGATAAGTCAATTCCCAACGATCGGGTAGTAAATTTAATGCATGATCCAAAATTGCCTCTGCGGCATGAGGTCTATTTAGTAAACATAACAACTCAGATTTCTTCAAGTATGGCTCTAAATCATTTGGATTAAGAGCAATCATTTTGTCCAATATTGGTATCACTTTGTCGTACTCATGACATTGTAAGTATGCCTTTGAAAGTAATTGAAGTAATTCTGTAGTTGGTTGAACCCCTTTCTCTAAAAGTTTGGAAAGGATAGCAATCACTTCACATGGCTCTCCAAGTTCCATGAGTTTCCTTGATGTTTTGATCAAGTCGTCAAAACTTGTTTTCTCTATTTGTGGAATACGCAAAAGAGTTAATTTGGCTTTTTCAATTTCACTTAGACTGAGATAAACTTCGCTGAGCATAAATAATAAATCGGTTCGTTCGGGATCAATCTCAATTGCACGAGTGAGTGCTTCCAGTGTTTCATCTATATAACCTAATTTGAACGTCAATTCCGAAAACCAATACAGGTTATCCGTGTCATCAGGACAAAGGTGGATGACTTCCTTTGCTGATTGCAATGCTTCTGAGGGCAAGTTTAGGGCTAAGTAAGTTTGGCTTAAAAGGCGGTGAATCTGAGGATTATCTTTGTCATGGTTCAGAGCTTCGTTCAAAGTAGCCAGAGCAATTTCTGGCTGATTGAGTTTAAGGGTTGCTCTACTTAAACCGCAAGAAATACGGCTTTGCCATTGTTTATCCTTCACCAAATCCGTTTCGAGAAGATCATAGTAAATTTTCAGCGCATGTTCTAATTCTCCCTTGGCGGCGAGAGCCTCTGCTAGGAGGGCTTTAGCAATCAAACTTGAAGGTTCTGTATCAAGAGCCTTTCTCAAGGTGAATTCTGCTTCTTGGGGATTGACATTTAGTTTTAATAAAATATCCGCGTACTCTATGAGGGGACGCATGTCTCCATTCGATGTTTTTATTGCTTTGGACAAAGGTATTAATGCTTTTTCAGTTTGATTGAGATCAATCAAGCACTTCGCATAGGAATAGGCTATTCCGGGAAAGTCTGAATACAATTGATAGGCATCAGAGAATATTTGACATGCCTCTTTCGTGTGCCCGAGTTTATGTAAGGTTTGCCCTAAACGTAAAGCGATTTGAGGAAGTAGTTTATTGTCTTTTAACGACTCTCCCTTTGATGTTTCGTTATTAATAACATCGCGCTTAGTAGCTAAGTCATATGCTCTGCGAAGGACAGTGAGAGCGTTTGTGTAAGCCTCATCTCGCAAATAGTATTCGGCCAAGGTTAAATGAATTGCCGGATTATCCGGAATAGCATGGGTCGCAGCGCGAAGCGTTTCGATGGCTTTTGCATTTTGATCTAGCGTCTGCCATGTTCTTGCTAAAGCAAGCCAAGGTTGGTGCGCATTTGGAGAAAGTTGGGTAGACCATTGTAAATGCTGCAATGCTTTTTCAACCTCGCCGCGTTCTAGCAGGGCTTCGCCAAGGATTGAATGTGCAACACCATCCGAGGGGTTGATGTTAAGTATCTGCTGGCATGATTTCAAGCACAAATCAATATCTTTCGCCATCAACGCACAATATGCTAATTGAGTCAGATCCTCAATCGTAGGCCACTCAAATTCGTTGCTTTTAGCAAATCGCCGATCTTGTAATGATAGCCTTTCCTTTAAGGCTTGCTTCCAATGGTTACCCGACTCGAGACCTTCAATATAGACTCTGCGATTTTTTGCCATATCTGGTTCAAGCATGATCGCGATTTGCGATGCTTCTATTGCTCTTTCTATATTCCCATAGTAGCGACACGATTTTGCTTGAAGAAGCCAACATTCAGCATCAATTGGGTTGAGTTTCAAGCACAATTGAGAGGCTTCACTTGCTTCAATATGCATGGATAGTTTTTGGAATAGTCTCAAAAGACCTTTACCTTGTGCGAATAAAGCCTTTTTGGTTTCAATATCTTCTGTCTCGTTGGGGAGAAGAGTGGTTTGTATTTGCGAATTTAGGAAAGTCAGTGCTTTCTGAGCATGTTGCTGTGCTTCAGTTATGCAATTATCTTTTAGACATTCGTAGGCATTACAGATTTCAAGGAAAGTCTCTCCTGATGAAGAAAAATCAATGTATTGATTTAACTTCTCGACTTCTGCATAAAAACCCATTTCCCAAAGTGCAAGTAAAAAGCCGATTGGAGGGGGAAATTTTCCCACTTGGCTATCAAATACTTTGACTAATTCGTCTCTGAAAAAAGAGATTGCTTTTTCTAAGTTATTTTCCTCTAATAGCGTTTCGAGGACTCGCGAAAATGCATTCCACTGCAAAGACTGTAAAGCGTTTATTATCTGCTTTTGAGTTGAGATAAATCTGGAACCATCCCTGGAAATTGCATGTAGGTTTGATTTTATTGAAAGGGTCAACAATTCGTTCAATTTCTTGTTGAACAATAAGTGGGAAAACCCTTTGGTTTCAACTTCTTGTGAGTAGATTATGCGACGAGCGAGGACGCATGCAATGGATGGTCTGTAGAAATAAAGTGAATTAAGAAAACATAAACTGTGATCAAAGGGTAACCTATCAATGAGCTCTTCAAGTAATTTAATTTGTTTGAGCGGTGGCTGAGGCGTGCAAAGAAAGGAATGTATCGCTAATTCGATAGAAGATGCTCCCTTGTTATATGTTGATAAGTCTGCAAGGAAATCTAATTGATTGGGAACCAATCCAAAGAGGTAAGCGAAAACGGTCTTCGCAAAGTTTGCCTGAAGGAGCCCTTCTAGTTCGGAGTATATACTTGTCCACGATTTCGTTTGTAAGTAGCGGTCGACAAGTGCGATAGCAATTAGAGCAGGAGAGGTGAAGTTATCCAGGGAGGTTAACTCAACAAATTCCCTTCTTTTTAGTTCTTCAAGGGCAAGGATTGCATCTTTTCTCAATCCATCTTGGTTTGCTGAAACATCGAAATCTCCCGATTGACCAAGGATGGATAGTGCCAGTTGAATGGGTGACCAATGGTTGAACGAATTTGTTATTTGATTGAGGGCTAGTTCTGCAATTTCCCGATTATTTAAACTCTCCCATATCTGCTCATCCTGCAACAAGGCGGTTGCAACCCATGACCATGCGGATTCTGGTAGTCTCTCTCTTAAATTGGCTAAAAATGATCCACGTATGGTCATATTCATTCCTTGTCAATCAAAATAACTCTACATTGAAGGTCAAATAGATGGCTAACCCCATCAGACCTACACCGAGTGTGGTTAAAAAGACTCCAATCCCGGCATTGGTTTTTATCAAATCGTTGATTGCTTCAACTAATGCAGAAGCATTTCCCACTAAACCAGCAATTTCTTCGGTAATCCCTTTTTGGGCTAGTGATGAGGTTTGGGTGGTAAGAGCATGTAGTTCTCTTCCAGCCGATCGTGTAATGAGAATGTAAATACCTGGTAGAAACGCTAATATGCCGTTCAAAAAGAGAAGGAGTATCATCGTCATCTTGATAAGTTGTAGAGATATGATGGGCATTTTTCTCTCCTCATGGTCGAGAAATTTCAAATAAAGGAAATTCACAAACTGGATTCTGATTTAAATCAGATAAAGAACTCCAGAATTCATCGTTTAGTTTCATCTTCAGATGGTCGCGGTTTATGGTTGAGATTTTTTGCGAAGTGAATAGTTCGATCAATTTATTGGCTTGAAGGCAGAAACCTTTGAAAATGTATGTTTGGGTAATGAGACTTTTATATGAATATTCTCCTACCTGTTGCTTGTTAGAAATAAAATCTTCACCTTTTACCCATTGACCTCTAACTTCTATACCGCCGATCATATTGATCACTTCAGCAATTCCTTGGCGATCAATAACGATAGAACCGTTCCACCATATATTTTTTTGTCGTAAATAATCAATTACATTCTTGGGTAATTCACCAGAGAGGGTTAAATCGAATGGATTTGCCAAAACGCTTTCAAAATTGATTTGATCATCAAAGGTTGGATATATCGGGATCATGTAAATTGGGGTTTGCTTGGGTATATAAGCCACAAGCCAGATACCAAGTATTTCATTTTGGTATAGGTCTACCCTGTCTATTGCAATGACTAAAATATTCTGTTGACCGGTTGAAGGGATCGGATTTTTCGGTTTAAATATTTCGTAGGGAAGAAAGTTAGGTGTTATCTTGTTCATGAGAAAAAAAATAAAAGGGATTTGAAAAAAGAAGAACAATATGATAGCAAACACCCACACTTTATGTGATTTGTAAAAAGGGGATTGATTAATTCGAAATTGCCAGATTTTTTCGCCGATAAGATATTTGAACTGATGGGTAAGTTGGGTGAAAAACAAGTAAGCATTAACAGTTTTTTGAATAGAGTATCTCACCCATTTTGAATGAGTAAGCAGGTCAATAACGAATTTCCAGAAGGTGATTTCTATTTTTTCAAGCATAGGGCGAATGCTTGTTGTGAAATTGTTCCCAACGTTCATTGTCTTATTTAGATGTGGTTACTTTTAAGATTTTTCCTTGTCTGTCAATTGTCACTCGTACCCAGCGTTTTATAGATTTTCCGTCCATTGTCTTAACCTCTGCAGAGTAGATAAGTAAATATGTAGGTTGGTTTGGATTGGTTTTGTTCTGGATGGACGGTTGTAGCCGAATTTTTGGTCGTGCACCATTAACCTCTGGGAAGCGACGATAAATTTGCTTTGAAATGGAATGAATGATTTTAGTGTTCATGAGTCAATAAATGCGTTGGTCTTATACCTCCGAACTAAAAGTGCGCATGCGTCGGCGCAGGAACGCAGGGATATCTAAATCCTGATTCAAAACGCCCATATATGGTTGTAGGGTAGGTTCTACTTCTGGGATATTTTTATTCTCTTTTTCTGTTCCATCTGATTCATAACTGTTTTGGGCTGAAAATGGTCTGTTTTTCATTAACACTTCCTCTAAGGAGGGTGCTCCAATCCCTGTCATGACTAAAATAAGTTGAACACGCCCATCCATCTGATGATCTTGATTGACCCCCATAACAATTTCGGCGTTATAGTTGGTCTGTGCTTGGAGATTAGATAAGGCATCAGACACTTCTAAAAGCGTTAAATCGGAGCCCCCAGTGAAGTTTGCAATAATTCCGGTGGCGTTTTCAACGGGTATTGTATCAAGAAGAGGATGATGAAGTGCTTGATCAACAGCCTTCATTGCCTTCAATTCTCCTTGCCCATGACCAATGGATAAATAAGTTCCACCTCCTTGTTGCATAAGACGTCGGATATGTGCAAAATCCACATTGACGATGCCCACCTTTGTTATCAATTCTGTGATTCCCTGAACGGCTTGCCGGAGGACATCATCTGCTATGTGAAAGGCTGTTTCTAAGGGCATATTGTGAGGTGCCAACCCCAAGAGTTTGTCGTTTGGAATGGTGATCAAAGTGTCTGTGTGAGGTTGCAATTTTTTCAGTCCCTCTGAGGCATTTTTTTGGCGGCGCCCCATTTCGAATGAAAATGGGGTTGTAACAATTGCCACGGTAACAGCACCCACAGAACGGGATGCTTGAGCAGCGATTGGGATAGCACCCGTTCCGGTTCCTCCGCCCATGCCGGCTGTAAGGAAGACCATACTAGCCCCTTCCAATGCTTCGATTAGTGCCTTGAAGCTTTCTTCTGCTGCTGCTTGACCAACCTCTGGTTTTCCCCCTGCACCCAATCCACGTGTTAGGCGCGGACCAAGCTGAATCTTATATGGAGCAAGATTGTTCCTCAATACTTGGCTATCGGTATTTGCAGCGATGAAATCCACACCGTGGATACCAAATTCAATCATTCGATTAATGGCATTGCACCCCCCTCCTCCCAAACCGAGGATTTTCAAAATGGGTTTTTCATAAGAAAATTTCATTTCGTTAGAACTTGGGTATGTTTCATCCATGGTTCACCTTCTGGGTTTTATGTCCAAGCGATTGTTTAGTTATGATGCAATATTCGTACCACCCTCCAAAATAAGAATTAGGTCAATTTATCCCTTCATAAAAGAAGTATCCTTCATACTTGATGAATGTAATGTCTTTGGACAATAGATTCATCCTCGCGGGTTGATTTATACCTAGGCGAAATTTCATCAAGATAAGCTATGTTGAACGTTTTAAGGGATGTATCAAAGGTTGGACCTCGACTTTCTTGGTTTAATTTTTCCAAATAGTCAACAATCGTTAACTGGGATCCGTCTGGTTTGAACCATGCTTGAGATGAAAAACGACTGTTGGATGAAGCGGACAATAGCCAAAAGTTGCAAGATAAAACCTCAGGAGGTATGGGTTCTACTATTTCAGGAAGTTCAGGGAAACTTGCAGGATTGAGTTGGCAATATTCTGATTTCAATGCTACTGCAATGGCTAGGTTCCTTAGGTCGTGGTAGGTTAATTCCGCTTCTTCCTGCTGTGGGGAATTTGGACAAGGATAACTTCCTGCTCGAAATAGAATCATTTTACATGGTTTGCCGAGAATGGGTGAAACGATTGCTTGATACCATTCAAATATTCGAAAACCCAAGTGGTCTTCCTCACCTGGAAGTTGTGAGTATGGGGGGCTCTCAATCCATCGATCAGGTCCACCATGCCCCCAATTCAATGGTCGGTTGCCAGCATAAGCATCAACACCGATGATCAAGTTCTCTAATACGTCATAATATCCGCGTCGTTCGATGCTTCTCAGTGCACTTCGCAAAAAAATTGTGTCCCAATAATCTCCTCCAGGAATTAAAGGAGGAAATATGAGTGTTAATCCATTACTAATAGCGATTTCTGCGAGGATAAGGTAAGAATCAATAAACCGTTCGATCAGGTTCTCTTGTGCCCAAGAAGAAGGGTTCCAAACCAAGCGGCTATTGGGTCTATCGAAGAAAACTACAAATTGAACTCCCCAATTTGAATAAACCTTCAAGCAATTCGATATATCAAATTTCGATATGTTTGAATCCGGTCGGAATGGAAAATGAAGGATAGGCTGAATATTGTGAGAGATAATTCCCTTGATAAAATTTTCGGGAATTAGATTATTGAAGGGACTAATTAACGTAATCCATTGGATGCCCATTGCTTTGATTTTGGGAATCCAAATGGAGAAATCCTTATCACGATAGTGGTTGATATCAGGAAAATAGTGAATTCCTAGACGATTATCAAAATAAGTTATAGGCACATTCTCCATTCATGTTCTCCTCTACAGCAGTGTTGCAAGAGATGTGCCAAGGATGAGTGATTATAAAGATTCTTATGAGTTCGTGTTGGTGGGAAGGTGTTACGCTAGTCGCGCAATTTCACCAGGTAGATGAGCAAGATCGATCTCTTCCTCATCACAGAATAACATTGCGCTCTCGATCACGTTGCGTAGTTCGCGAATATTTCCTGGCCAATCATAGGCAAGAAGTGCTTGCATTGCTCGTGGAGAAATGTCATTGATGTTCATACCTAATCGGGCATTATTTTGACGGATGAACATCCCGGCCAGTTCAGGGATGTCACATTTTCGCTCTCTTAATGGGGGTAGATGTAAGTCAACCACCTTTAACCGGTAATAGAGGTCTTCGCGGAATAAGCCTTGTGAAATCAAAGTGGGCAAGTCTCGATTTGAGGCTGCAAGGATTTGGACATCTACTTGTATTTTTGTCGTTCCACCAACTCTGCGAAAAGCCCTTTCTTCCAATGCACGAAGTAATTTTGATTGGATATCCATTGGCATAGAGGAGATTTCATCAAGAAAAAGTATTCCTTTGTCTGCAATTTCCATGAGTCCATGTTTTCGTTTTTCTGCGCCTGTGAATGCATTTGGTTCGTAGCCAAATAATTCCGATTCAACTAGTGTACTTTGAATGGAAGGGGAAGGAACATCAATAAATGGTTTGTCGGCACGTGGTCCAATGCTATGAATGTATCTGGCTAAAACCTCTTTGCCCGTTCCAGATTCCCCTGTGATCAGGACCGAGACCGAGGCTGAAGCAGCGCGTTTTGCTTTATCTACCAGCATTTGCATGGTAGGGCTTTGTCCAATTACAAAATTCGTTTTCCGATGTTGTGATTCGCGAAGATGAGCCAATTCACGGCGCAGTGCAATGGTCTCACTCGCGCGTTGAATTGCAACCCCTAACTTTGCTAAATCATCAATTGGCTTTTCGATTAAATCGTATGCCCCATTTTTCATCGCCTCAACCGCTAATGGTACATCTGCGTAGCAAGTGACGACAATGACTACAGGGCGATAGGATAGGCGGTTAGTTTCTTCTAATAAGGATAAACCGCTTCCATCGGGTAATTGAATATCTAAAAGAATAACATCCGCACTATTGGATTTTATATAGTCGTGTGCCTCTGTTAGGGTGGATGACACGTGAACTTCGAAGCCGAGTTTGACCAGATATGCATTGATGTAGTTACAGAATTTCTCCTCATCGTCAACGATAAGAACAGAGATGTTCATAATTTAACCTTGATTATTGATCGGTATTTTTGTCATTTTCATTATATGAGGTTTGATTCTCAGCCTCAGGAAATGAGACCTTAAAGACCGTTCCACCCGGTACGCTGGATACTTGAATCGTCCCTTTGTGGTCTGTTACAATGCGCTTTACAATTGCTAGACCAAGACCAGTACCATTTCGATTTGTTGTAAAGTAGGGTTCAAAAATATGTTCTAAATTTTCTTCGGGGATACCAATTCCGTTATCACCTACGGATATTTCCACCCTTTTTCTACCTAACTGATCAATATTTTTTTGAATATTGACAGATAAACAACCTCCTCTGCCACTCATAGCCTCTATAGCATTGCTGATGAGATTTATGAAAACGCGTTCTAAGTGAGAAGAGTCGGCAAGAATGTAAGGTTTATCACAGGATACAGAGAGGTTGTAATGGATGTTTTCACGAGTCAACCTAGGTCGCCACCGATCGATGATGCGTTGGATGAGTTCGCCTACATCGGTGGGTTCCATTCTATATTCAGTCGGGCGTGAGAAAGCCAGTGCAGATTGCATTAGGTGGGAAAGTCGTTGACAATCTTGCCTTAGTTCTGCGATGGTCTTTTGGTTGGGGTCATCAGGAGGTAGATTGAGAGCCATCCATTGGAGTCCTGTACTGATATTATTGATTGGATTGCGTACTTCGTGAGCGAAAATGGCATTAAACTCTCCTAAAATGGCACGATGTTCGAGTTGTTGCGTTTTGGCTTTGAATTGTTCTTGTTCGCTTAAGTCCCGAAGGATAATCAATATCGCGTGGATTTGTTCATCAGAAATAACTGGAATTATTTGGAGGTGAGCAGAAAAAGTGCTGCCATCTCGTCGGTGCAGTTTCACATTACCCATATTGGGTGTTTCAATCCCCTCCTTGGCTGCATTTAACGCGGTTGATAAGTTCTCTGCTCCGATAAGGATATTATAGATTGTTTGCCCACATACTTCTTGATTGGCGTACCCCAGCGTCCATTCTGCAGAGGAGTTCATTTCAGCAATTGTGAGATCAGTATTGACGACAATTAGCCCATCTTGTATGTTTTCTTTAATGACCTCATTCACAGTAGATAACATTTTTTGTTTTCTATTACTTTCTAGGATATTGGAGGTATGTGCAAAATGTTGAATGATCGTTGTTGTAAATGCTGAAATGATGTTGAGCAATTTGAGTCCATCCTTGGATAGGTTAGGTTTTGAATCAGCAATCGCAATGATACCTAAGAACGCATTAGCCTGCCCTATCGGTGAAGTAACTAGATACGCCAAGTTTGATTGACGCGCTGCTTTTTGTAAAGAATTTAACGTTCGTTTGCCTGGGATCCAAAGTTGGGTTTCAAAATAATTGCTAACCTCCTCTGCTGGTATCTGTTCAGGGAAACACGTGACGTTGCCAAGGCTGATACCCCGTTGCATTCCAGGTGATTGGGGATCGATGAGGTAAATGGCTATAAGTGATGCACCTGTGATATTTTTACAAATTCTTAAGGTGTATGTTAACGCTGAGGTTATATCCGGTTCTTGAGTGGCATAAACCAATGTATGGATATTATCTAGTAATTGGGTATGACGCTCTCTTTCTTCTTCTTGAAGTTGATGAAGTATAGCCGGTTCAAAGGTTAAGATTGACTTCCTTTGACCATTATCCAGAGGGTAGTAAGACAATAGAACGTCAATAAAACTGCCATTTCGTGTTTTTAAATTTATATAGTGGTGATTTATTAATTTTCCATGAACGATTTCTTGGAAGACCTTATCCCATTCCTTGATGAGTTCGTTTATACGGAACATCATCAATTCTGTTCTTGTGAAGGCTGTTAGTTCAACCAACTTGGTGTTAGTGGCAAGGATCGATTTCGTTGCGGAATCAACGAGCAGAGATGGATTCGGAATAAGGTCTAGAAGTGAGGAAATTTCAGTACTATTCAGAGTGGGTTGTCGAAACTTGCTTAGAGGATCTTGAAAAAATGGTTTTTTCATGACTGTGCTTACAAGTCCGTTTTTGACGTAGGTGAGAAGGGAGGATTTTTTCCATTGCACGGTATTTTGCTACGGTTCTGCGCGCGACGATAAATCCCTTTTGTTTCAATATGTCAACGATCTCATTGTCACTGTATGGGAAAGGTTCCTGATCAATGATTTGTTTAATCATTGTTCGTATTTGAAGGCTTCGATCAAAAAATTTCTCCATTGGGATGAGATGACCATTTGGTAATTGTACTACCTTATTTGATACCGCGCGCGAAATCGTAGATTCATGGACACCTAGTTCCTCAGCAATGCTGGCTCGTGTAATAGGATTTAAATATCCATCACCAAAGAGAATAAAATTTCGTTGTAATTTTGTCAAGTGGTACATCAAGCGCATCATTGTATGTGCACGTTGTTGAATGCATTTTACTAATAAATCTGCTCGTTCTAAGTCTAGTTTCCATTCTTCAATTTTTTCAGGAGGTGCTTGACAAAGCGCTTGACGAAAGAGTGGATTGACCTGTAAAGAACCTGAAAAAGGTGAAATGATTTCTACCACAAACGGAGATTCTATTGAGTCATTCAATAGGTTGATGATGACATCTGGAGCGGAATATGTTGTTGGTTTTGAATCCTCACCGATATGAATATCTCCCCAATGGGAACGTGCAGGGAAGGGATTTAGGTTGTTTTTGATAAAGTCAACGATTTTGTGAGTCTCTTGGAGGGAGGCACCAATTAGTCGGCTTAGTTTATCGAATTGATGATGATATAACAATTCGATCCCATCGTTTATAATTGTGAATGCATGCGTTGGTACTTGCATGGTCTCTTTTAATACCTCTAATTGAACGAGAAGTGCTTCCTGAGGGGATTTGGAACCAACGCCGATAGGGTCAGCATGTTGTATAAGATGACGGACATTTTCTACTCGGGTGAGTGGTATGTGGTAATAATGGGCAATTTCAGCAGGCGAGATATCTAATAATCCATCATCGTTGAGGTTGGTTAGTATAAAGGCAGCAATGTGACGATCTTCTGGATCGAGTTCCAACATAATCTGTCGAAGAACATAAGTTGCCAAGTCTTCAGAGGATGATGCAGTCCTCTCGTCAATGGTATCAGATTCGGATTCATCATAATCATAATTAATTCGAAAATCAGTCGACGGAGAAACGAAAACGATAGGTTCTTCGGGTAAATTGCTTTTTGGCAAGCTACACTGTGGACAGGGACCATCAACACTTAATGGTCGATTGCATATTGGACAGCACCTTTCTTCTCTTAATTCAAGGGCGGGATTGCGGGCTAATTCGGATTGAATCTTTTGGGATAGTTCAAAGCAGTTTAACTCCAATAAGGACATGGTTTGAGCGAGATGTGCGGTTGTCAGTGGTTTTAATGAAGGGGCTTGATGAATGGTTAAGGATTGGAGCATTTGATTCTCATCCCGAACATAAAGGTTTTTTTGATGATGAAGTTTCGTTGCAAGTTTTATACCAGATTTCTGGTTTTTTATCCACCATCCTTGGGTAAAGAGAATCAAAGTTCAAAGACGATGTTTGACTTATTATGGATAAATAACAGATATTCCTCGTATTAGGAAAAAGCCCTCAATTCTATATGGTGGTAATATATGTATTGAGCTGAACCATTTCACTAATACGTTGAAGGGGCAACTTGAATGTGTGTTTTTGTGCCATCCGGGTGAATAATCATCACAACAATGTGCTCTGCACCTTCCTGTGGAATAAAAACATTTCCAGAACATAATCCAATCCATTGATTGACAACCCCTTCATGTTGGTAAAGGGTGCAATTTTTGGGGATGTTCTGAGTTTCAGTATTGATGGATTGGTGACTTATGCCCCAACCAGCCTTCTGCCAAAGTTCTTTAACAGGTTCAGAAGTGGCAATGAAAATGTCGCCACTAAAAGAGTACATCTTATCCATAGCAGCATTTGCTGCAAAGACTTTCGAGTTAATGGGTTCTTCCCTATTTTCATCTAGGGGTGAACAGGATGAAATGCTAATGATTATGAACAATATAACCATAAATCTAATTTTCACATTTTACCCTCAGTGAGTAAGTTTTTATAAATTTGTGCAAGATTCGGGCCAGATGAAGAAACCTGTTCTTTTGAATACAGTCACAATGGTATGCAATAAAGCGGTAAAATAGGGATACTTTTAAATCCGATGCTCATTAAGAGGTGACAATGGCACAACAAAGTCTTAAAGTCATCAAATTATTGATACCCGGTCCGATAGAGGTGGAAGATGAAGTTTTGAGAGCAATGGGAGAACCTGTTCGAGCCCATTATGGTGCTGAGTTCGCCCAATATTATTTAAAAACGGTTGATTTATTGAAGTCAGTTTTTGAAACTCGTGGAGATGTATTTATTTTTGTCGGACCCGGTTCGGTAGGTATTGATGCCTGTATAGGAAGTACCTTTTCCACAGGCGAAAGAATATTAATAGGCGTAAATGGTTTTTTTGGTCAACGTTTGGTCGAAATTGCGAAACATAATGGTTTGGAGGTAGTTCCTGTTGAGGGAAAATGGGGTGAACCTTTAAGTCCCAAAGGTTTTATTGATGCTTTGAATCGAAATTCGGATGTTAAGGGAATTGCTGTCGTTCACTTGGAGACCTCTACAAGCATAATCAACCCAATTGAGGAAATTGCCCAAATTGCAAATAAACATCAAATACCAATTTTTGTTGATGCTGTTTCCTCCCTCGGGGGTGTTCCTCTACACATGGATGAATGGGGTATAGACCTCTGTGCCTCGGCTTCTCAGAAATGTTTAGGATCTCCCCCTGGGTTGGCACCAGTTGCAGTTAGCGAGCGCGCTTGGGAGGTCATTGACCGTAATATAAATAAGGCTCATGGATGGTATACAGATTTACGAGTTTGGAAACAATATTCGAACGATTGGATGGACTGGCATCCTTTTCCGATCACGATGGCAACCAACAACCTCATTGCCTTACGAGCCAGCCTTGAATCTTTGTTGTCAGAAGGTGTAGCAAATCGAGTTGAGCGCTATCGCAAACTTGCTCTCCGTTTACGTAATGGATTACGTCGGATTGGATTCAAGCCATTGACTCCAGATGAATTATTAGCCCCTGTGATAACCGCTGCTTATAGTCCTGAAGGTATGCCAACAGGGAAGATCATAAATTACCTTGCAGAGGTCCATGGAATCAAAATCGCGGGTGGATTGGGTGAACTCAAAGATAAAATCATCAGAATAGGTCATATGTCGCCAACGATCACTGAAGAGGACATGGATGAAGTGGTTGAAGCCTTAGAGCAATATTTAATCAAGCATGTCCGTCCAGATTAATATTTCTATAGGTTTTTGGTTTATAAATTCTTTAATTCGATTGGGATAACTTTATCAGTCAGTGCGCTTTGATAGGCACATTCGAGAACCACCATATTAACAAAACCCTCTTTGGCACCGGGAACTGGCGTAACTTTTTCGCGAATGCATGTGATGAAGTAGCGTAATTGTTCTATGTACATATGGATCGAACAATGTTCCTGGCGAGGGTAAGAAAAACCTGGATCAACTTTCGTGATTCGTTGGGTAATGGGATCAGGAAGTTCCATAAAGGTTGGAAAAACTGATCCAAAACCCTTGACCCCATAAACTTGGGTAGATGCTTCTGGACCATCCATATGAGGTTGCCACCAGCCGGTTTCGATATAAGAGAAAACACCGTTATCCCAAGTGACGAGTAGGACACCTGTGTCATCTACATCGAAATCTTTATAATAAGTACCTAATTTGGCATAGACGCTAACGGGCAAAGGGTCTCCTATAAGATAACGGGTGGTGTCTAAAGCATGGATTCCCATATCCACTAAGGCACCGCCACCGGCATATTTTTTCTGTTGAAACCAACCACTAGGTCCCCAGTTGATATGAACTCCATAGCTTTTGGTCCGTATGATATTTCCTAACAAATCTTTGTCTATTTGGTTTTTCAACCAACGAACTTCTTCGTCGAAACGCCAACAATGCCCCACCATCAATAATGCGTTTGAAGATTTACTTTTGTTGAGAAGATCACAGGCTTCTTGTGTATTCATCGCCATCGGTTTTTCCACTAGCACGTGGACACCTGCATTCAAAGCCAATAGGCTTTGAGGCACATGGAGATAATTTGGAGTGCATATGAGGATGGCATCTACCTCTTGACTTTTTAGTAAGTCTTCGAGGTTGTTAAATTGGTTCGGAATATTAAATTTTTTCGAAAATTTTTCTCTTGGGTCAGAAAATGGGTCAGCAACTGCGACGATCTCCACTTCGTCTTGAAAATGTTGTAAAGCAGTGGCATGGATATCAGCGATATAACCTGAACCGCTAAAGGCAAATTTTAGTTTCATTTTTTCCTCCTCAATAGGGACTTGGTATTTTGATTAGGGTACGACTTAAAGCATCATCAAGAACCTCGCGTTTCCTCTTAATAATGGGTGAAGAGTCTATTCCAATAAAATAAAAACGCCTTGAACGGCAATATCGGCAAGGCGTTAGTATTAAACAGTATTAACAATACCCCCACCGCGACTCGAACGCGGGTTTCTACCTCCGGAGGGTAGCGCTCTATCCTCTGAGCTATGGGGGCTTTCGAGATGGTTAGATTTTATCATAAATTACCGATTGTTTCGCTAGAGCAGTGGTGGATTCTTTCAATATAATCCGCTTCCGATGTATACGAACATCGGTGATCGAAATCCCCAAGGCATCAATGACTTCATCAGGGCGCCCGGTAGCCTTCTCTTTTGCCATGAGTCGCATGAATAGCTGAGGAGGTGTAATGGTTTCAATCGGTAAAATGAATAGGTCTTCGATAAGAGGTCGAAGGTCATATATTTTGCCCCCTCGTTTACGCAAGATATTTTTTGAAGCAAGTAGATAGTTTATACGGCTATCTATATCCGCAATGGGAATCAACAGAATTGCTATGTACTCTGCAGAAATGACTTGGGTTTGTAGTGCTGGCGCTTGAGGATTGATTTCTTCGATGGAATACAAACGAATTCCTGGTGGGAGGGCTGTTTCAAGTTTTTTATATGCAAATTCTAAATCAATTGGCATATCGAGCCAGACATCTAATAATTCGTGTTCAGAGGTTATTCCCAATGGAAGAGCAGAGGCAAGGTTTATTCGTGGTTTAGGGCGGAATCCATGAGTGTAGGCGATAGGCAACTTGGCTCGTCGAAAGGTTCGTTCCCAAGCCTTGAATACATCCAGGTGCCCAATGAAACGGATCGCCTCAGTTTTGGGGAAGGTTATTCTGATGCGCATAGGCAAACTTGTGCTGGCGAGGTTTTCGTGGTGAGTGAACCTCTGGGCATTTCCATGAATCTCCGGGGGTAGCCCGACGAAGTTCTGAAAAGGTAGGTAATATTCCACATGCAAAGCATCGCATGCGGCAATCCTCCCTTGTTTCTTCTCTTTGACTCCAAAGAACATCCTCGATCAAAAATTGCTTCCTAACTCCGGTATAGATGTGATCCCATGGGAGAGATTCTTGAATGGATCGAACGCGATGGCTATAAAACTCTGGTTGTAGATTGACCGATTGAAATGCTTCCAACCAAGTGTTGTAATTAAAGAGTTCGTGCCAAGAATCGAATTTCGCTCCACGTTTCCATGCTTCATAGATAACCTGGGCTAAACGACGGTCGCCACGTGAGAGGCAGGCTTCAAGAAATGACAGTTCCGGTTCATTCCAGGTTAATTTCAGACCGCGACCTTTCAGTTTGCGTTTTAATAAGTTTATCTTCTCTTTGATACTTTCCAGGCTATCGCAGGCTTCCCACTGGAACGGAGTATGTGGTTTTGGAATAAATGTGCTAGTACTCGCATGTACTTGAGCACGATGACCTCTCAATTGTTGCCCTTCTTTTTGAATTGTTTTACATAGATTAGCAATGGCTTCAACGTCTTCTATAGTTTCTTTGGGTAGCCCAATCATAAAGTAAAGTTTGATTGTGTTCCATCCGTTAGAAAAGATCGCCCTAGTTGTTTCTAGGATATCTTCATGTTGTATTGGTTTGTTGATGATTCGACGCATTCTTTCTGTGGCTGCTTCTGGTGCAAGTGTGAAGCCTGAATGTTTGCTGGTTTGCAATGCTTCCATAAGCATCACTGAGACTGTTTCAATACGTAAAGAAGGTAAGGAAATGGTCAAATGTTCATTGCCAAACCGTTCGCTGAGAAGCCTTACTAATTCGATGATATGAGAGTAGTCTGAAGAGGATAAAGATAATAATCCTACTTCTTCAAAGCCGGTATGTTCAATGGCTTTCTCAATAGCATTGATGATTTCTTCCACCGTTCGTTCTCTTACCGGACGTGTAACCATTCCTGCATGACAGAACCGACAACCTCGCGTACACCCGCGCATGATTTCGATAGATGCACGATTGTGAGTGATATCTATATATGGGACAATCAAGCGGGTTGTTGGAGGTGGCAATTTGGATACTATACGCTTTAAGATTGGAATTTGTGCCTTTTCCCATAAAGGTTCAAGGTGTGAAAAGGTGCCATCGGGGTGATAATGGTCTTGGTATAGTGAGGGAACATAAACTCCCCAAATCGTCGCGAGATTTTGTAGAAGTTCCTTCCGAGTTTTCCGCTCATCTTTCCATTTACTATAGACGTCAATGATTTCATGAATGACTTCTTCACCCTCACCAATGACAAAGGCATCAATAAATGTGTGCATTGGTTCTGGGTTATAGGTTGCATGACCGCCTGCAATGATTAGAGGGTGATTTTCGTTACGTTGGTTGGAAAAAAGAGGAATTCCAGCCAAATCCAATAGGTTCAATGTGTTTGTGTAAAGTGTCTCATAAGGCAAAGAAATACCGACGATATCGAATTCTGCGATGGGGTGCTTGGTTTCTAATGAGTAAAGCGGTATATTTGCCTCTCGCATGGCTTTTTCCATATCAGTCCAGGGGCAATATGCACGTTCAGCGAGTGTATCTGAACGTTGATTGAGCAAATCGTAGAGAATAGCCAGCCCCAAGTTTGACATTCCTAATTCGTAAATATCGGGGAATAGCAAAGCGACATGGATTGGCGTCGATTTCCAATCCTTTACGACCTGATTCAATTCGCCGCCAGTATAACGCCCTGGTTTCTGCACGGTGAGTAAAGTGCGTTCTAACCAAGCGGTGATAACCTCTGGAGTAATTATTTTTGATTCCAAAGCGTCCATGAGAAAAATGAAAAATTTTAGAAAATAGGTAATTTATATCTGATAAATATGGCTTTAAATTATACTAATCTTTTTTCCATCACCGTATGTTTATATAATTATTCAAACACCCAAGGATCAATTGCTCTATCCCAATTTATTAACTCTTCAGGCTTAAACCAGAGATTCACCTCTTTTTCGCCATTCTCGACCGAATCAGAGGCATGAGCAAGGTTTCGTCCAATTTCTAAAGCATAGTCATGTCGTAGAGTTCCGGGCGCGGCTTCGATGGGCTTTGTTGCACCAATGGTTTGTCGCACTGCAGCAATTGCATTCGGTCCTTCCCAAACCATAGCCATGACCGGTGCAGAGGTGATGTATTTGATTAACCCCTCATAAAATGATTTCCCTTTGTGAACCGCGTAGTGGGCTTCTGCAAGTTGTTGATCAACTTTTACAAATTTTGCTCCGACAAGACGTAATCCTCGCCTTTCCAAGCGGGAAATCACCTCCCCAATCAACCCACGTTGAACCCCATCCGGTTTTACGAGTACCAATGTGCGTTCCAAAGCGACCTCCATGAAGTAATATTTTATGTTAAAAAAACGTGGACGACAGGAGGCATTATAACCTCATTTGTCCACGTCATAACGATTCAAAGCGAAGTATATTTAACGAAGCAGTTCCTCCGCTTTTGTGTAGATATCCAACGCTGATTGCAACTGATTGTGTCGAACCAATGCATCTCCTAGGGCAATGTATATGTTAATCTCCATTGGATGTTGATACAGTGCATTTTCAAGGTCGTGGATGACCTCTTCAATGAATTGGGATTGCTTAATTAATGTTTGGTAATGGTCTATTGCTGTAGGAATATCGCCACTTTCCAAGGCAAGTCGAGCCTCTTTTAGGGTTATTTCCGATGGGCTTTCTTCCAATGTTGGGATTTCAAGTTCTACTGGTTCTACTTTAAACCACTTCTTGATATCGTTATAGGTAGATTCATCAATCCCATAGACATTTAATAATTCATTGACTTCTTTGAATGGACCATAAGTCTCTCTATGATTGATGATGTTTTGGGCGAGGATGAATCCAACACCAGGCATTCTCTCGATTTCAGCTAGTGAGGCGGAGTTGATGTCAATTGGTTGAATTACTTCTTCTTCAATTATTTCAAGAGTTTCTTCTGCTTCGCTTTGTTCAAACTGTATCCATTGAGGAATTTGAATTTCTTCTTCTAAGGCTTTCAAACTTTCAATACGCTCTCTTTCCTCAAGAGGTAAACCAATTGACTCTTTTGGTTCTCCTTGAATTTCTGGGATAGCCCCTTCTATTTTTTCCTCAATGGATATAGATGGTTCTATTTTTTCTTTGCCTTGTTCCCAAACCTCGGATTCCGGCGCCCATTCCGGAATTGCTTCCTTGGTCAGTTGTTCTGTACTCTCCATATCATATATTGGAGCTGTGAATGCAATTTCTGTTGTAGGTATTTCTTTTTCAACGCTTTTTTCCGCTTCTAGCGAAATCCTCATAGGTTGAGTGTCGCTCAAGGAAAATTCAATGGTTATTTCCTCGACATTTTGGATTGGTTCCTCTTGGATAGGTTCCTCTGGGAGAACTGACTGTGTCAAAGGTTCTGGTTGTTCAGCTATTATCTCCTTTAGCCAATCAGGTATTTCTGCTTGAACTGTTGGCATTTCGAGTTCTTCGGATGGTTTTTCTTCTGCCGGAGCAACCTCTGAACCTAATTCAGTCAACCATTCGGGAATTTCGGGCTGAGTGGTTTCTTTCAACGAAGTTTCAATTTGTCCTTCAGTTATTGAAGAACTATGTTCTTCGGTTGGAGTGGTCTCTTCTTTTACAATCTCTTGCAACAAATCAGGGAGTTCTTCTGTTCGCTCTTCGGGGCGGGTAAGCAGTTCTTCTTCCGGAACACCTTGTTTGGCAGCCAGACTCTCTAGCCAGGCTAATGTGGTATCATCGCCGATTGGTTCAGAGGCTGTTTCGGATGATGGAGTTTTACTTGTCCAAAGGACTTCTTCTTCTCCTGTTTTGCCTTCTAATTTTGCTCCTGCTTCGATTAACCACTCGGATCGATCAACTTCAACTGTTTCTGCTTCAGCAGTTTCCTTCGGAGCGAGGGATTTTAACCATTCTGGGATAGAAGCAGGTGTTAATTCCTCTTTACCTTCTTCGATGGCACGTGATGGTTCTTCTTCAGAAGGTTTTTCAGTCATCCACTCCGTAGGTTGTTGCCACTCTGGGGTTTGTTCCTCCGGTTGTTCTTTCTCTTCTGGCAATTCGGGCTCATTCATTTTTACCTCTTGCACGGGTTCGATTTCAGGAACGCTCTCTTCCTCTTTTTTTAATCCATATTCCAAAAGGAATTCTTCGTCAATATTCTCAAATGGTTTAACCTTTGGGAGATTTGTAGATAGCCATTCGGGTATTTCTTCGGTTTTTGAACTTATTTGGTCTAACTTTATCCCCAAGGATTGTGCCCACTCTAGTTGCGAAGGTATTTCGCCCATTTCCTGTCCCGGAATCCATTCTAAGCGTTCTAATGTGATCGCGGAATCGGGAACATCTTCTGCTGATGGAAGTTCAGAAGATGTATGGGCAGTGTAGGGATCTAAAGCATACACTCTCTGAAGGTAGGTTTGGGCTTCAGAAGTTCGATTTGTATTTGTAAGGATATCTGCGAGGATCCAATTTGCTTGTAAACAAAAAGGTAGATTTTTTAAGATCAAATTGCAAGTTTCTACTGCCTTTAAATGCTCTCCAGTTTGGTGATACATTTTTGCTAAGAGCACTTGCAAATCTGGTCTTTGGGGGTCTTCTGAGAGCGCTGCCAAAAGTTCCGTAATGGCTTGGTTATATAAATTGCCTTTGGCATACATTCTCGCTAAAGCGCCACGAGAGAGATGTATTTTAGATGGTTCTTGTCCATCTCTACGTCCGTACAGACGACGAAGTTCCTCTTGAATCGCGGCATTGGATGGTTGGATTTCATAGGCACACTCCATATGCCAAAGTGCTGCATCAAGGTTGCCTTCGTCTTCTCGAATAATGCTCATTCCGACATGGGAGATGAAATCATCGGGTATAGAGGATAGGACCCGCTGAAATATATCAGCAGCGTCGCTATACCTTTGAGATTCTAAAAATGCTTTCCCCAATAATCGGTAGGTATCAATATGTTTTGGGAAGAATTGCAAAATATGACGGCAGTGAGCAATTGCTTCCTCGTAACGCCCGCTGTTGATTTGATTTTCTATTTCGCGGTTGTATGCACGTAACGATATACTTACCATTTCATTTTACCTTTCCCCGTGTGGACTTGTTTCACAAGTAGGTTCTTCCAATCCACATTTGTTAATCTTGCTATTCATCTAGTATGCCTTATTTGGTAACAATTGACAAGGATATCTTCATTAATAAGTTAGTCTGTTTTAGTCTGTTGTTGCTGTTGATGGAGCGATGATTTGTTTTGCTGGTCTTTTGCTTTGAAGAATCGCCCACGTGAGTGCAGCAACCAATAGGATTACTAGTATCCATCCTCCAAGGGTTAAGGTCTTGTAAGTTACCACGATAGGAGCAACGATCAATGCAACGAGGTTTACTACTTTAATCATCGGGTTCAAAGCAGGTCCTGCAGTATCTTTAAACGGATCGCCAACAGTATCACCCACAATACTCGCCTTGTGCCTCTCGGAACCTTTCCCAAGATTATTCGCAGGATCTTTTGGTTCGTCTTCGATTAGTTTTTTAGCATTATCCCACGCTCCACCAGAGTTATTCAGGAACACCGCGAGCAATTGACCCGAAAGGATAATTCCTGCTAAAAATCCCCCAAGTGCTTCTACTTGTAAAACTAGCCCAACAATAATAGGTGTTAATACACCGATAAGGGCTAATGGTACCAATTCTTTTTGTGCAGCGGCAGTGGATAATGCAACGACCCTCGCATAATCTGGTTTCGCTTTACCTTCAAGTACACCGAGCCTGAATTGCCGACGAACCTCGAGGATGATCAAAGAAGCAGCCCGGCTGACGGCTTGAATGGCAAACGAAGAGAACAACCATGGTATTGCTCCACCGATCAGCATTCCTACGAATACCTGAGGTGTGGATATACGTATGCCTTGGAGCAAAGCATTAGGGTCAACGCGCTTCACATCGGTAATGAATGAGCCAAAGAGCGAAACCGCTGCTATAACGGCAGAACCAATCGCAATCCCTTTAGTAATGGCTTTGGTGGTATTGCCGACAGCATCTAAGTCTGCCATAATTTGGCGTGCTGCTTGAGTATCTTTATCATTCAAGTTGTGCCAAGTCATTTCACCAATCCCATTGGCATTATCGGATATTGGACCGAAAGAGTCCATTGCTACATTGTTGCCCGTCAAAGTGAGCATACCAATGCCAGTCAATGCAACACCATATAGAATAAATGTGATTTGTTCAACGAGATCGTTCGTTACCCCACTAAATATCAAAATCGAAGAGAAGATAGTTAGTGCGATGACGACGATTGCCCAAACAGAGGATTCAAAGCCAACTGATACGCCCGTCAGGATTACTGTAGCAGGTCCGGTATCTGCGGATTTTTTGATTTCTCTAACGGGTTGGTTGTGCGCCCCAGTGAAGTAGTCTGTCAACCGATCGATTAAAATAGCCAATAATACTCCCGATGCAGTAGCTAGGAAGGGTCTCCACCATCCTCCCGTAACGGATTGCATGTAAGTAAACCCGATGCCACCGAACAGCACAACAGAAATGGCGGCAGAAGAAAGGAAGCCGGTGAAAATGGCTCGCATAGCGTCACCGCTTTTCCCAGGACCACCGCGAACTAAGTATGTGCCGATGATGGATGCGAGAACCCCTATTCCGCGTACAAGCAATGGATAGATGATCCATTGAATTTCTCCTGTTAATGTAGTTAAAGCAACCCCTAAGATCAGGCTTGATACAATCGTAACTTCGTAAGATTCGAAGATGTCGGCGGCCATCCCGGCACAATCTCCAACATTGTCACCGACAAGATCGGCAACTACGGCTGGGTTGCGAGGATCGTCCTCGGGTATGCCCGCTTCGACCTTACCAACCAAGTCAGCACCAACATCCGCAGCCTTTGTGTAAATCCCTCCACCAACGCGCATGAAAAGTGCCAATAAAGTACCGCCAAATCCAAAACCCAATAATGCATCTGGTGCGGCAATGCCAAATATTATGAAAATAAGGGTTCCACCAAACAACCCTAATCCATCGGTTAGCATCCCAGTGATAGTCCCCGCCCGATAGGCTATTCTCAACGCATCACCAAAGGATTTGCGTGAGGCAGCCGCGACGCGGACATTGCCCTGTACAGCCATTCGCATACCAATTTGTCCAACTGTAAGAGAAAATCCAGCACCCATCACAAAGGCGAGTGCTCGCCCTAAACCGACCAGTAAGCGAACCTGTTGTTGATCGGTTGGAGATAAAGTCTCGGCACAATGAACAGCTTCTTGTAGCCTTAACCCTTTGAAAGCCATACAATACCATTCGGATGCTTCTGGGGTGGGTTTCACAATGAAAACCGAGGTAAATAAGGCAATGGTGAGGATTGCGATAAGAGGAAGAATGCTTTTCAATTGACGATTTAGGTAAGCATCTGCACCCGTGCGGATTGCATTCCACACCTCTTGCATTTCGGTGGTTCCTTTATCCTCCTTCAGGATTTGGAACCGAAGGAAAATGGCGTAAAGTAAACCAAGAATGGCTATGACTAAAACGCTCCAGATCATTACTTGTTCAAGTGCATTGAGTCCAAACATGGATGGTTCTCCTAACTTGTGATGTTATCCTTATTTAACGGTTTTAATTTGGGGATAAAAAAGAATTCGTGAGTTAGGGAATATTATCAATCTGAATTTAACCTTGATGCTTCTCATTTTGTCTTGGTTTGATTTTACAGTTGGGTGGTAATTGTGTCAAGAATAGGTAAAAGGTTGGACGATATTGTAGAAATAATTTAATCCATATAGCAATCTTCGTGTCAGTTGTTATTTTTAATCATGGAAGTACAAGAGGTTCTTAACCCTTGAATTGTTGAGTGTCACCTTATTGTTGTTTTCGTTAAATATTAATGAGAATCCAATAAAAAGGTATTGATTTTCATTGAAAAATATTGTATTCTGAATAGATATATATATTCCTTTGATTGTTGGAGAGGTTTGGATAAAGTATGATTGATGAAGAATTGCTAAATGCGATTGAGGAACGCGAATCAGAACATCCAGCATTGGCACGATTAATCGAACTTGGCAGACAAAAAGGATATGTCACCATAGATGATGTTTTACGCTTCTTTCCAGAGGCAGAGCAGGATGTTGACCAACTGGAAGAAGCCTTTTCCGCATTGATCAATGCGGGAATTCCTTATATTGACGAAACACCTCTCGGTGGTCCAACCGATGAAGAATTAGCAGAAGAGGAAGATGTCGAAGAAGAAGCCAGGCAACTTCTTGCTGCAGATGATAATTACTTAGCCAATATTGATACGGATGATACGATTGGTTTATATCTAAAAGAGGTTGGACGGGTGCCTTTGTTGACCGCGGAAGAGGAGGTTGAGCTTGCCCAACGGATTGAGCAGGGTCGCCTGGCACGTGAAGAATTGGCTAGGGGTAATGTCAGTCCGCGGCGACGCCGGGAATTGCAAAAGTTAATCGAAGATGGTTGGGCAGCGCGTGAACACTTGATTACGGCAAATTCTCGTTTGGTTATCAGCGTGGCTAAGAAATACATGGGGCGTGGAGTACCTTTTTTAGACTTGATTCAGGAAGGCAATATTGGTTTGATACGTGCTGCGAAAAAGTTCGATTATCGTCGTGGGCATAAATTCAGCACGTATGCCACTTGGTGGATTCGGCAAGCGGTTACTAGAGCCATTGCCGATCAAGGGCGTACCATCCGTGTGCCGGTACACATGGGTGATCAAATCAACAAGTTGTTGCGCGTTCAACATCAGTTAACCCAAAAGTTAGGGCGAGAACCTACCGTTGAGGAATTGGCTGAGGCTTTGGAAGTGACACCTCAGAAGGTGGAAAACATGATACAAGTGGCGCGTCGCCCACTTTCATTAGAGACGCCAACAGATGATGAAGAGGATTCCGTCCTTGGCGATTTTATTCAGGATGAGGAAGTGCCTGCTCCAGATGATACTGCAACATATAACCTTTTACGTGAACACCTAGAAACCATTTTAGAGGGGCTGCCACCTAGGGAGGTCCGTATTTTACAATTGCGTTATGGATTATTAGATGGGCAGGCGTATACACTCGAAGAAGTCGGGCGAAAGATGGGTGTAACTCGCGAGAGAGTAAGGCAGATCGAAGCACAAGCGCTCAGCCGCCTGCGTCATCCAGCGATTCGACGCAAATTACGGGAATACCTTGGTTGAGAACATTTCACTGTTCATCAAAAAGGCATCTCACGATAGAGATGCCTTTTTGATTCTTTCGAGAATACCATCAATGAATGGTGTACACCCTAAACTTATCCAGAAGATGGTATATGGGATTAGGGGCATCACGTAACGTTGCCATGGGAGAGGAATCATGAGAAGAATAAGCACTTGAAGGAGAGTTATGAGAATGAGCAGAAAAAATCCTCTTCGTGACCAGTTGTCCATATGACGAATGTTGAGGATTGACCATATAAACCCTAAGATGGTTAATGATATTGAGAAGCCACCCGCGATTGTGCCGCGGAGAAGATGATATATTGGATATGAACCATATAAATCTTCTGCCTGTGAAGTATTTTCTAAGTAATTTCCTACTTCTCGGGTTTGTGGAGGTAAGACATATACATTGGCTACAAGAGAGACCAAACGATAAAATGGGCTACGTAATATTTGCTGAGGCTCTAGGGCTT
>FWPU01002124.1_pt1 | contig 56360 bp, 51 predicted proteins | sample 2228361 | NCBI WGS metagenome assembly FWPU01 (sample SAMEA103939777, study PRJEB20133) | metagenome | reverse complement strand
TGGTGTGGAACGTTCTGACCCAAAGCGGATTTTCTCTCAAGGTGCAGGATGAACCGTTCGGCACATCCGTTGTCCTCCGGCGCCCGAACGACGGTCGACGAACGGGCGGTGCCCGGCAATCGCCGTTCGTCCTGGAAGACGTCCAACAGATAGGCGTTGCCATTTATGCTTCAGCGGAAAAAGTGGGGTTGCACCACAATTTTTTCACCGTTGCCAAAGGAAGCATGGGAGCCTAGTATGTCGGCCCGTATATGCGTTCAGGCTCGATCGCGGGATACGCTCGCGCGCATGGAACGGCACGTGTGAGGTGAGATCGGTACAGCCCACGGTGTTTCGTGCTGTGTCTGGGGGGGAAGAGACGCTGGTGGCCGTAATGAAAATATTTGTTTCACGGTGTGTCGGTAAGCCTGTTGTGACACATGAGGACTGGTGGGCAGGGGTATGAGAAGCAAAACGCCTGTTATTGCTCCCTCCGTCTCAATAAGGTCGAAAACAGAATCTGGGGCGGTATCGGAGCGTTTATTAATGAGGGATGACTCGTGTACGAGACACGATTGGCGTGGATGGCGTTTTGACCACAGCATGCTGGGAAACCATATTCGGCGGAGAGGGAAGGGGCAGAGGATGGGTTGGCGCTATCAGGTTCTCTCGCAATGTGTTCTTTTGGCGGCCACCGCGATTGTAGCGTCCGCTCAGGATCAGGAGATGGAAAAGCTTCTGACGTGGCTGCGAGAGGGTAAGGCAGAAGAGTTCCAAGCATTCGTGAGGCGTCACCCCAAGGAAGTCGTGTCCGCCCGTCTGAAGGACGGGAGCACTTTGCTGCATTGGGCGGCGATGTACGATGCACACCATGCGATTCATACGCTTTTGGAAGCCGGTATTGCGGTTGATGTGCAAACGGAGCGAGGGTCCACAGCTCTTCACTGGGCGGCTTACAAAAATGCTCGTGCTGCCGCGAATGCGCTCCTTCAACGGGGTGCGGATATTCATTGCCGTTCCACACGGGGTTATACCGCGTTGCATTGGGCGGCCATTGGCGCAGCGGACGAGGTGGTCCGCTTGCTTATTGCGCAAGGAGCGGACGTGAACGCCCGGTCCCAGAATGGCCTTACTCCCTTGCATTTAGCCGTTCGGAAAAATGCCACCAATGTCGTTGAGGCCCTCCTGGCGGGCAACGCGGATCCTTTTGCCGCGACGGACGAGGGAACGTCCGTAGTGCAGTACATTCAGACGACTCACCTGCGGGAACTGTTTGAGCGCCTGATCGCGGAGAAGGGATCGAAGGCAGCGGCATCCCGTAAGACGGCAGCCCGCGGCGCGGCAGTGGTGGAAGGCGCGGAGCGCGAATGGGTGGCAAGGGCTTCCGGACAGACGGTGGCATCCGGCGGAGTGGTGGAAAAGATGTTTCCAGACGGTTCGCGATACCGAGGACAATGGAGGGAGGGGTACATGCACGGCATGGGGACATTGATCTTTCCGAATGGGGAGCGGTACAGTGGCGAATGGGAGGCCGGCCGAAAGCACGGCAAAGGCACCTATGAGTTCGGAGACGGGGAAAAATACGAAGGACAGTGGCGGAACGATTGCATGTGGGGGGAAGGAAGTTACACCTTTGCCAATGGCGGTCAGTTGAAGGGAGTATGGGAAAACAACCGTCTGATCAGTGGAAGTGGGGTGTTCATTTTCCCTGACGGAGATCGGTATGAAGGACAATGGCGCTGGGATCAGATGCACGGGCGGGGCGTGTATACGGCGGTAGACGGAAAGATTTTCGACGGATACTGGGAGAAAAATGAATTTCTTGGTCCGGCGACCATGACGCCCGATGCGGGCCGATAGGGGAAGCGGTTCTCGGAATGAACGAAAAATATCCTTTTGCCGCGATTGAGATGCGATGGCAACGTTACTGGGAGGAACATGCGGTGTTCCGTGCCGCCACGGAAAGACCGCGCAACAAGTACTATAGCCTCAACATGTTTCCGTATCCATCGGGCACCATGCACGTCGGACACGGGCGGAACTACATCATCGGCGACGTAGTCGTGCGCTACAAGATGATGCGCGGGCATCACGTTCTTTCCCCTATGGGGTGGGATGCGTTTGGACTCCCCGCGGAGAATGCGGCCAAGCGCCACCGAATCCATCCGCGGGAGTGGACGCTTCGCAACATTGCCCAAATGAAAGCGCAACTCCGTTCCTGGGGGGTCGGCTACGATTGGGAGCGGGAAATTGCCACGTGCCATCCGGAGTACTACCGGTGGACACAGTGGCTGTTTTTGTTACTGTTTCACCGCGGACTGGCTTATCGACGGAAGGCCCCCGTCAATTGGTGTGATCTTTGCACAACGCTTGCCCATGAAGAGGTGCGGCCGGATGGAACGTGCGATCGGTGCGGACGCCCCGTTACACAACAGCTCCTGACACAGTGGTTTTTAAAGATTACCGATTATGCCGAGAGACTGCTGGATGACCTACGCCTTTTGGATCGCTGGCCAGAAAAAGTGCGAAACATGCAGGCAAACTGGATCGGGCGATCCGAAGGGGCTCGGATCGTTTTCACTATAGCGGAAACAGGGGAGAACTGCCCCATATTTACCACACGTCCGGATACGATTTACGGTGTGACGTTCATGGCGATTGCCCCCGAGCATCCCTTGGTGCGTCGCCTCATCAAAGGAACTCCCCAAGAAAAGACCGTCCTTTCTTTTATCGAACGTCAATACCAGCTTTCCCCCTCGGTTCGTCTGGCTCCGAACCGTCCCCAGGAAGGTGTGTTCACGGGTTTTCACGCCATAAATCCGTACAATGGCCAACGCGTCCCCTTATGGGTCACGAACTATGTCGTGATGGAGTACGGAACCGGCATTGTTATGGCCGTCCCTGCTCATGATCAACGCGATTTTGATTTTGCGCGCGCCTATGGTTTGCCTATCCACGTTGTGATTCAGAATCCTGAAGAAACCCTCGATCCGGACACCCTGAAGGAGGCCTATCTGGGCGACGGCAAGATGGTCCACTCCGGACCGTTCACCGGACGCCACAATCGCGACGCGATGCACGAGATCATCCGCTATGCCGAGGCGCGTGGATTCGGGGAAAAGGCTATTCATTATCGCCTTCGTGACTGGTTGATCAGCCGACAGCGGTACTGGGGTGCTCCCATCCCTATTGTTTATTGCCCATCTTGCGGCACGGTTCCGGTTCCCGAACGTGATCTACCGGTTCTCCTCCCTGAGGATGTTGATTTCGGATCGAAACAAGGGAATCCGCTGGAGTCTTGTCCGACGTTTGTTCAGACCCACTGCCCGACATGCAAAGGTCCCGCCCGACGCGAAACGGATACCCTTGCGCAATGGCTGTGTTCTTGCTGGTATTTCCTCCGCTTTGTCAATCCGCGTCTCCACGACGCACCTTTCCGCCGCGCCGATGTAGATGCCTGGCTTCCTGTCGATCAGTACATCGGAGGTGTAGAACACGCGGTTCTTCATCTCTTATATTCCCGATTTATCGTGAAGGTTCTGTATGACGCCGGATACGTCGGCTTTCCGGAACCGTTTTCTGCCCTGTTTACTCAGGGCATGATCTGCAAAACGTCTTATTTGTGTGACGGGTGCGGGCGCGTCGTCAGTAACGATCCAACCATCAGTGATCCCTGCCGATGCGAAGGGATCGCCGATCCCGCCACGCGGATAGCGAAGGGAATCGCCGTCACGGGCCGTCTGGAAAAAATGTCCAAATCCAAGGGAAACGTCGTTAGCCCGGATGAGCTTGTTCGAGAATACGGAGCGGACACATTACGATTGTATACCCTTTTTATCGGTCCTCCTGAACGAGATGCGGAATGGAGTGACGATGGGATTGAGGGAACGGCGCGATTCCTTCGTCGCCTGTGGAAACGTGTGCGCGACCATCTGGATGTGTTGCGGGCTGCCCCCCGGCTCCGCCTGGGGCTAGAGACGTTTGAGGGAAAGGAACGGCACCTGTATCGGCAGATCCACTTCACGATCCGCACGGTAACAGAAGACATCGAACAGAAATTTCATTTCAACACGGCCATTGCACGCATCATGGAATTGCACAATGCGTTGGACTCCTGGTCCCTCACGCCGGAGAGTCCCGAAACAACCCGAGCGCTTTACCGGCTTGCTGTTGAAACAATTGTTGTTTTGCTTTATCCATTTACTCCGCATATTTGCGAGGAACTTTGGCAAATCCTGGGGCATGATCCATCGTTGCTCCACCGCCGCTGGCCTGATGCAGATCCAGATGCGTTGTCACGTGACGAAGTGGAACTGGCCATTCAAATCAACGGCAAAGTGCGCGACCACATGACGGTTCCCGCCGGACTGGGTCAGACCGAACTGGAGACCCGAGTCCTGGTCCGTGAACGCATTCAAAAACATTTAGTTGGCAAAACCGTTCGCAGGATCATCGTGGTGCCTGATAGATTAGTTAACCTTGTCACTTCCTGACGACTCCGCATGGCTGCGTCACAACGTCGATGAACGGCAACCGGGCGGACGAGGGGGTCCCCGTTTGGATGCGGAAGCGCTTATGGCATGGATACAAAAGATGCGGAATCAGTGGCGCACGTGGCTGCGAACGCTCGGGATGCTGATGTGGTCTGGGATAGGACTGACCCGAGAAGAGCAGCAGGTTATTCTCCTGATCATGGGGCTATTCCTTCTGGGAACCGCAGTCCGACTGTGGCACCGTTATTTGACTTCTGGATTTCCTTTGGACTCGACCACGCGGCTAGACTGCGTTTCGTCAACAGGGGCTGTTGAAAGGGTCGAAAAAGCGAGAAAAGAGAATGTCCGTTTCTGCGGTCGTCCTGAGAGGGCGACAGGGGTTTGTCCGCTGGCCACTAGAATCTCAGCGAAAGGCCAAGGGAAAGGACAGGATAGTATTGGAGGCCTTTGATCTTGGTTTCCAGTTCGTCGACTTCGTTCTGGAGGGCAACGTTCAAGGCTTGTTGATAGGAGGAATGGGTCGCTAGCGCCTCTGCCGTTACGTCGGGAGGCCCGTGGAAAAGGACGCCGAAGTCGCAGGCAAACCGCACGCGGCTATTGCCGTAAACAGCGTTTCCCGTCCCAATTCCCACATACGGGGCTAGATCACGAAACGTGATTTTTCCGTTGAGTGTGACGATATCGAATGCGATTCCGTCGAGTTCGATCGGTTGGGTAGGGGTCGCTGAGAGGGAAATCCGGTTGCGATTGACAACAAGTCCAGCGGAAACACGAAAATCGCCTGCTCCGGGATGGCAATCCAGCAGAATAGGGATGGTGAGCCATCGAAACCGTGCCGCCACGTCTGCTTCATCCAACGACAGTTCCGTTTCGTAGATCGCGTACGTGATCCCTCCCCTCAGGTTAAAATAGGAGCCAAGACGGACAACCAGGTCGCCGCCAACGCCAAGGGTCCCGACGCGGACCGTCACCCCCCAAGGAGGAAGGTTTGACGTCACGGTTTCACCTTTTGCCCCATCGCGCAAAAGAAAAAAAACGGTAAGAATTGAAAGAAGGGCCTTAGCGCTCATGCCGACAATCCTTTCCCGTTTATCTTTCCGCTGCCGCACCACCTGTTCTTCCGCGCCGCGTGTGCCGAGGTATTTCAGGCTTTTCTGTAGCGGCCCTATGCGGTATAGAGACGACAGGTTTGCGGAAACCATAGCGAAACCCCTGGAAGGAGGCAAAAAAAAATGGGCTCGGCGTGCACGTTTTGCCGAATTGTGAGTGGAGTGCTCCCTTCCGTGAAAATCTACGAGGATGCGGATACAGTGGCCTTTCTGGATATCGGGCCGGTCGTGAAAGGTCATGTTTTGGTGATTCCCCGAGAACACTATGATCCGATCACGGAAACTCCAGCCGAGATTCTTCAAAAATTGATCCTCACGGTGCAGAAAGTGGCTCGCGCGCTTATCCGGGGGCTGGGAGCCGGTGGCATCAATGTCAGCCAAGCGAACGGTGCGCTTGCCGGACAGGTGATCCCGCACATCCATTTTCATGTGATTCCCCGTTTTGAAGGGGATGGTCATACCCGTAACTGGGTGCCGCGGCGCTATGAGACCCAGGCGGAAATGGAACAATTCGGACGCCGGATTCGGGAGGCGTTCCGCTAACGTATGCAAGACGAAGCCTTTCTGAAAGTGGTAGAAGTGATTCGCGCGCGGGATCCGCGCTATGCCATTGATGCGTATTTTTTTGTCCGCGCTGCCTTAGATTTTACCAGCAAGCGGTTAAACAAGCCGACCGATCCCAACGATCCCCGCCGCCACGTCACGGGGCGAGAATTGCTCGAGGGACTACGGGCTTTCGCCTTGCAGGAGTTTGGCCCGATGGCCTTCACCGTCCTAAACGCCTGGGGTATTCACCGGACAGAGGATGTCGGAGAAATTGTTTTCAACCTTGTGGAAAATGGGGTGCTGGGAAAAACCGATCAGGACCGACGAGAGGATTTTGCCAACGGGTACGATTTCCGGGAAGCGTTCGAGAAACCCTTTCTCCCTAAAAAAAGCCGGGAGAGCATCGGCCGGCGGGCGCCACGCGGTCTTCGAGAGCGACGGGCCCGTTCCTGAACGCGTCGGATTGATACTCCTGTGCCTCTGGTGGAGCGGCAGATCCGGGGCCCCTGACGTGTGACGCGGGAAGGCATTTGTTTGACAAATATGCGGGAAAGCAGGGGCCGCAAAGGGAAAAGAAAGGGAGAAAAATTGTACGGTGTGGAACCGTGAAAAAACTGGAAAAGAAAGACATCCGTCTACGGAGCGACAAATGGTTGTCTGTCGTTCGGCAAAGTCGCCGGGGATCCGGTCGTCCGTGCTTTCCCGCATAAGGCGGCCTGCACAGCGAACGGACATCCAGCATCGGATGCAGACCTGTAGGCCCGTCCGGTACGCCGGTTGCGTGTTGACAATATCGTGGCTATGGGGGGTTCTTGTCGCAGGCTGCGCCCATTCGCCCTCCGTGCCAGGGGACGCCGCATCGAACAAAATCGGTCCACCGTCCCATGCGAGAGTTCTGTCGGGGTCTGTCGGCGTGGAGCGGTTTGTGTTGCCGAATGGGCTTGTCGCCTTTATACGCGAGGACCATTCCGCACCGGTTGTGGCTATCCAGCTTTGGGTCGGCGCTGGTTCGATTCATGAGGAAGAGATGCTGGGGTCTGGCCTCGCCCATGCCGTCGAGCACATGATTTTCAAGGGGACACCGACGCGCGCTGTGGGCGTTATTACTCGGGAAATCAACGACGCTGGCGGCGAGATCAACGCCTTTACCGGTTCCGACCGCACGGTGTTTGTCCTCGACATGCCGGCTGACCGCTGGACGCTTGGTTTGGAGGTTCTCGCCGATGCCGTTTTTCATGCGAGCTTTCCCGAAAAAGAGTGGACACGGGAGAGGGAGGTCATTCTCCGTGAGATTGCGTATACCCGCGATGATCCTGCCCGTGAAATAGAAAAGCAATTTTTCGCCACGGCGTATACCGTTCATCCCTATCGCTTCCCCGTCATCGGATTGGAGCGGAGATTCCTAAAACTGACGCGCGCGGATCTGCACGCATACTTTCGTCGCCACTACGTGCCCGATAACATGCTCCTCGTTGTAGTGGGTGACGTGGACGCCCGAGAGGCGCATGCGCAGGTGACGGCGATCTTCGGAACGCGTGAAGGACGGGCCCGCCCCTCCGTTTTCCTTCCCGCCGAGCCTTCTCCCTGCGGTCCGCGCTTTAGTCGGATTTCCGGTCCATATCACCTTTCTCGCGTGATGATGGGATGGCATACGGTCAGCCTCACGCATCCGGATACCCCTGCCTTGGATCTTCTCGCGGAGACGGTAGGATCCGGCCGTGCGGCGCGCTTGAACCGGGAAATTTGCGAAAACCGACGACTTGCGTACAGCGTGAACGCGTTTTCGTATACCCCGAAATACCCGGGCGTGTTTTGCATTACGGCGGAGTTTGACACCATCCACGAAGAGGCGCTGCTGGCCGCACTGTGCGACCAGGTTGCCACCTGGCGTGCGGATCGTTTTACGGAGGCGGAAATCGACCGGGCGCGGCAACTGATTGTCGTGCGCGAGATGGCCGCCTTGCAGACAATGCGCGGACAGGCGGACCGCTTAGCGGCCGGGGAATTTTACGCGGGTAGCCCTGGTTACACGGAGACCTATTTGCGGCTTCTTGAAGCGGTCACCTCTGAACACTTACAGCGTGTCGCGGAGAAGTATTTGCGTCCGGAGGCGATGATAACGGTCATCCTGGCACCCTCTGCGGACAGGCCGACTCCACCGACGCGAACGTTGCCTCCACGCATTTTGCCTCCCGAAAAACACCTTTTGAGTCACGGTATTCCCCTTGTGGTTCGCGAGGACCACCGCCTGCCCTTGGTGTATATCTCGGCTGTCCTTGGTGGCGGCCTTCTGGCGGAAGAGAAGTCGCGTGTCGGGATAACGCGATTGATGGCGGATCTGCTGACACGCGGCACCTCCTCCCGAACGGCCGAAGCGATTGCGCAGACCTATGAGTCGTTGGGCGCTTCTTTGACGTCGTTTTCCGGATTCAACAGTTTCGGCCTGAACGCCCGATGCCGATCCCAGGATACAGAACGCATCCTCGACCTGCTGTCCGACTGCCTTTTGAACCCATCCTTTCCGGAGGGAGAACTGGCTCGGCAGAAAAACATCCAGATTGCCGCCTGGGAAGCAGAGCGGGAGGATCCGATGTTTGTGGCCCAACAGAACCTTCGGGAGATTCTCTTCCCCGACCACCCGTATCGTTGGCACCCGTTGGGCACTCCCGAGACCATTCGCGCGATCACGCGTGAGGATCTTTGTCGCCACCTGCGCTCATTGCGGGTCAGCGGGAATCTTGTGCTCGCCGTGGTCGGCGACATCAGCGCGAAGGATGCCCGCCGGCTGGCCGAACGGGCGTTCGGCGATGTCCCACGCGGTCTGCGCCCTGTTCCTACGTGCTCGCCGGCAAAGCCGAGTCTCCCGGCTCGGATAGAGCGGGCGGAGCCGCGTCAACAGGCTATCATGCTTTTGGGGTATCCCGGGGTAGACGTCCGGGATTCCCGCGCGGATGCGCTGGATATCCTGGAGACAGCCCTCTCCGGTCTTTCCTCGAGCATGAGTATGGCGGTTCGCGAAAGGCTGGGCTTGAGCTACATTGTCGGTGCCTGGCAACAACGGGGATTGGAACCGGGGCTGTTTGTCCTGTATGCAGGGGTAGCCAAAGCCAGCCTTCAGGAGACCGAACACCTGATGCGCCAGGAGACGCACCGACTGCGGACTACGGGCTTGCGTCCTGATGAAATCGAACGGGCGCGACGCCAACGGATCGGTGAAGACGAAAGACAGATCCAGGACCCTGGTGAGCTCGCAATGCGGTGCGCCCTGGCCGAACTCTACGGGTTGGGATATCAGCATCCATTCACCACGCGAAAACGTTTAGAAGCCCTCTCCGCCGAGGAGATTCGACGCGCCGCAATCTCGTTACTGGTGCCGGAGAAGGAGGCCGTTTCCCTTGTTCATCCATCCGGAAAGGAAATGCCTGCATCACAGCCACGCGAGGCAGATCCGTAAGAAAGAGGGGGGTGTGAACACGGATACAATCGCCTGGTGCGTTGCGAGTCGCGACGTGTTTTGATATTTTAGTAAGGGCCACGTACGATGCAGGGCACCAGAGCGTAGCCTACAGGCGAAAGGCGGTTGTGGGCCGAGGCGCATGCAGAACGCTCTGGCGTTCAGAAAAATGCCTCGCCATGTACGGAAAATGTATAGGAGGTGACCACCCATGGCGGAATCGCAAACGGAACCCCAAGCGGAGATGTCTATTCTATTTTCCAGCTTGGTCATGATGCTGTCCACGACAGCCATGCAACAGTTGGGGAAACTCGTCAACCCCCTGACAAAAAAAACGGAAGTGGATTTAAACGGCGCGCAGCTCACCATTGATATGTTGTCCATGCTCCAGGTCAAGACGCGCGGTAACGTGACCTCCGAGGAAGCCCGGATACTGAGTGACGTGCTTTCCTCTCTTCAGTTGAATTATGTCGAAACCGCTCAGTCGGTCCGATTCGAACCCTCTGCGTCACGCCAGATGGAGGACAAGGCGAGGACGGAAGCCGGCAGCGATGGGCGTCCGTCTGAGCCTGAGAAAAAGGAACCCAAGTTCCATAAATCCTACGGATCCTGATTAATGACGATTGCTTACGTGGATACGACCATCTGTGGGGGCCTCCGTCTCCTCATTCACTCGGAGACCGGCAGAGCCGCCGGTTTCACGCACCGAGAAACCCTTTCCAATCGTCATCGGTCTGGGACCGGGCGGAGGCCTTTTGTGAGGGTACTGGCACGCATCCTATCTGTTCCGATGGCCGCATGCCATTATCCCGGCCGGGGTTCGCCATACTCCAAGGAGCTTTGCGGACTTCGATGCGGAGCAATGAGCGACGCCGTGGATCATGCGGGACTGCAGCAGGCGTCGCCCTAATAGCTTGCGCTAAGGCCCGTTTGGGCCGGTGGCGTTCCCACGGGTATTTATTTTGTTAAGGTGGACACCCAATCACCGATCAGGTGGGTGAGCCCAATAACAACAAGGGCGATCAGCATATGTTCGCCGGCAATTTGCCAGACGGGTTTCCTCTGCGACCGAGCCATTCCGTAGCTCAATACGGCCAGCAGCACAAAACCCCAGGCGAGGCTGATCACAATAGCCAGCGAGAGGGGGGCAAAAATGACGGGCACCGCAAACGTCAACGTGAACAGAAACTTCGTGAGAAAGGTTGCTGCGGTTGCGGTCCAGACTTGCGTCAAAGTGTGGACGTTTTCGGATTCCTCGGAAATGTGGATTCCTAGTGCATCGGAAAAGGCGTCTGCCACCGCAATCGTCAGGATACCGCCCAAAACCGCAATCCGCGATTGTGTTCCGGAATGAAGTCCCACCATCAGACCGAGCGTAGTAATAATGGCCGAAGTCAACCCAAAGGAGCCGCCGGCCATCAACGAATGCCGCAAACTCATGGACACCTCACCTCCGCTGTTTTTTTTGTCTTCCTTCGGTTGGCTCCAATAGATTTTTTCCGCACACTAATCTCCTTTGTTCTGTTCCACCGCAAACGCCGGCGTATCCCAGTTGTTCTGGGTTATCCTTATCTATTGGCGGATTTTGATAGGGGCAACCACTAGCTGACACGCCAACCGGATGCAAGCGCCAATTGCGAAGCAACTGAGAACGGACAAGCACATCGTGACCCCCTGTAGCGAAGCGGAAGCTAGTCACCAGAAAAATGGAAGGCTCCAGGGGTCCCTCCGGAGGGACCCCTGGCGCGGGCCGGTAGGTATATACTCCTGCCGCCATGAATCGAACAAACTTTGCCGCTTCCGTTTGGCCGAACGCGTCAGCGCCCATCGAGCCGGGCAGGGTATACACGTGGAGGCCGTGGAAGGGCCAACTGACAACGGAACCGCGTTCCTCGATCGTCTCTAAGCCCGTATCTTCCTTTCCCGGGTACAATCCTGCGGATCGGGACATCCCTACATCCCGGTTACAGTCTACACCGGGCCAAGCGAGGTCAAGATCGTTCATTACCTGGTCGAGGCCGCGTTTTTCGACCGGGAGACCTTTCTGTCCACGGAGGAGTTCTGAGAAAAATCACCCTCTGCGGGTACTACTTCACCATGGCCAAACCTAACCGCCACACAAGCAACCCAAGACCCCTTGAGCTTATCCCTTTTGCCGATTCTTCTCACTCCACACATCCATTGTCGCCTGGCAAGCGCTTGACGAGGACCGGTTCCCCGAGGTGCAGTGGTTTTTCGCCATGGTCAAGAACTCGGCCGCTCGCACCTAAGCGCCGAGGCTGTCAACGACCCTTTGGGGCTGGCGGAATTGTATCCTATCGAGGCCTACACCGACATGGAAGGCAAACCGTTGGGGTTGGAGGAACGGCCCACATAGGATCCATCCTTTTGAATAACGCGGATCGTGTGAAGCGGTTTAATCTACGTATACGTCGTCTGGCGGTCGCAATCCCAACTCATTTTCTCCGTCCGGGTGTTAACGTTTTGGCCATCGATTTGCGCGCGACTCCCGCATGCAACGACATCGTGCTGCAAGACTGGTGGAGCACCTGTAGGGTGGTCTCCATCTCACTCTGCGGTGAGGGTGCTCTGCGATCAGACGTGAACCGGTCTTCCGGCATCCAAGTGTGGCCCGCAAGCCCTTTTTTCACGGAGAGTCTTCTGGGCTCTATTATACCCGGACGTGTGGGGCAGGGGACTGGGGTTCATCTCTGCAGTTATCCGATTACCTGGTCAGACGTTAGCGGGCAAGCTGCTCCGACTCGCATGATCGGGGTACGCAACGGTGTCTTCGTCTGGCAGGTGTTAGTAAGTTCCAGTAACCCGATTCGCGGATTAAAGGCGACGCTGGGAGACTTGGCCAAGGGAAGGAGGGACCGAAAGAATTCTCGCAGCGTTCTGCGAAATCCGCTACCTAACGTTTCCACCAGACGCCTCTTTTGATCTACACGACGGTGATGTCCGATACTTCCTATAATAAAAGGGGAGAGGGTGTAACCTCCTAAAAACCAAAAGCAACACGCGTGGTCGAACCAGCGGCTGCGCTATGAGATTACACCACTGAAGAGGTGGCGCGACGCGGAGCACAGATGATTTTGCCGTGCGTCATGGAATGGGAGGGAGAAGACGTCCTGGGACGTGGGCGCGACGAGCAGAAGAAGGTCCATATGGCCGAGGGGAGCATCGAGCGACAAGTGTCGCAGGGGCGCAATACGCGGGAGACCTTCGCGTCGGCTTGGCTGGCGGCGAGCGGGAAGCGAGCGTTGCGGTTACTGGAGCGGGTGCCGCTGCTCTACCTCGAAGGGCATGAGCCAGCAGGACATCGAGGCGGCGTGGATGGAATCCGTGGGCGTGGGAGGCAACCGGTCGCGGCGTGATTCACGAGGTGTGCCGCAACCTGCGGCCCGAGGATAGGCGCCCGGTGACCGTGTTGTGTGCGTACGGGATGCTGTGGGATGGGCGTAACGTCTTGCGGCACAGGGCCGTCGTGGGACAAAGAGAGCATGGCCTGCTGGGAGGCATTCCGGGAGGACATGTGGTGGCACGGGCTGAACGAGCCGTTGTTGACGGTGCATGGCAACACTGGGGTGTGCAAGGCGGTGGGACGCAAGCTGCCAGTCAGTCTGGTCCAGCGATACCAGGTCCACAAAAGGTGCCACGAAGAAGCTGATCTAACCGGCCTGGCCCGTTCGTACCCGGAAGGGCTATCCGCAGCGCGTGCGATTCTTGCGTCGTACGAAGACTATCCCGCGCGTCACCTCCGAAGCCAGTGGGTTATCGCTCCTGTTCGCAGTCCTTCGTTGAGACCTCCGAAGGATGGCACGGGGTGAGGATGAAGACCTACATCGAAGAACGCGGAAACACATGGCGGTAGGCCTGAACTCTGCTTGGGAGGATCCCGAGCGGGCTCAGCGGATCGCATAAGGTGGCTCTTCGTTGAAGTTATGCTCACCACTTTTACAGGAAAATTCGGATTTGACACTCTGTAGGTGAACATGGCGGTTTCATCCATAGCGTCGGACGTACCGGGGGATAGGTGAAATGTAGGCAAGCCGACAGATTTTGCTTTCCTAAAATAATGTCGCATAATATATCTTATGTTGCGTATGTGTGTCCCAGGATAAAATCCGTAACCCGTTGATATCCATCAGATCCTGTCCCCGTCCTCCATCGCGTCGAGATCGCCGGCGATTAAAAAACGTGCCTATTGAACCTGGTACACGAGCTTTTCGGTCTTACCTCCACGCTCGACCTCCAGAACCAACACATTCGCCCGGCCTTCGATAAACTCACGGATAAGAAACTCCGCTCGCGTGCGCCGCGTCATGGGAATCTGATTTGCCCTTCGAACAATGTCGCCCTCTTTCAGCCCGACTGACTTCAGAAACTCGCCTTCGCCCTTGATGTTGATGCAGTACCCCGTTATTCGCCCGTCGGCTCTGTATTCCGGCTGGAAGGAGTCGAAAAGCCGAACAAGCCGCTCAGGGTCGTCACGTAGTTCCCGATAATACCGCATGATATGATCCCTCTTGAACACCCAACTCCTTTCGCCCATTTGCCTACCGCCAAAGCGGTCAACCGCACTCATGACACGGTCATCTCCGCCCGACGTTGTGGCACCTTTCCGTGGATCGGCTGGCTCGGCTCGCCCGGGATTTGTCAACGAAAACCCCATTCGGATCTCCTCCTCGCCCGCAGGCCCACGCAGCCGCACAGAATCCGTCTGGATGCGTACGATCAGGACATCGTCCATAACCTGGTGTTCCTCAACAATGTGTTCCTGATTGCTTCGTAAATCGCGCAGCACAGCCCTCCGCACAGGATTCGGACCGTCCGAAAGGAAATCCGTGAACGTCCCAACAAGCTGAAATTTTTTTCCCAATTCCCCGGCAGGAGGACCAACCACCGGAAGTCCGCGTGCCCAAAATACACTCCAAGCACGCACCGGCATCGAAGGCGACTTCCTCATGATGGCCGCATCGGTGGCATTCGTGTAGCCGGCATCGGCTGGATAAGACAAAGAGAAGGCCTTCCAACCGCACACCACGAGGCTTACGCCTAGCACTAAGGCGAGTACCGTAGCCACCAAGCGGCAAACAAATTCCAGCGGAGGAGATTGGGTGGCGAGGGACATAGGCCGGATTCTGTTTCCCGGAAACCGGGATCGGTCATTTATCTACTGCGGTCTACCCGAAACATGCCCGCACCCTGACCATGGTGCTTTTTACACCCTAGACAGTTTCGGCAGGCAGAGACGGACCGTCTCATATGTTTCCTATTTGACCTTGCTCCGGATGGGGTTTTCCATGCGGCATGCCTCACAGCACGCCCGGTGGTCTCTTACACCACCTTTTCACCCTTACCCCTTTTCAGAGGCGGTATCTTTTCTGTGGCACTTTCCGTACCTTCTGCTTGACCAGAAGGCCTCCCGCATGCACATGCGTGCCCGCGGGACATCCTGTCCTGTGGAGTCCGGACCTTCCTCCCCCATAACGGTGGGGGCGACCGATCGCCCTCGCCACTTTCATTCATAGAGAAGTCGGCCACAGTGGTTACAAAAAACCATTTCTGTTCGCCGACGTGCGTTGTGAACGACCTGGGGAGGCAACCGCATGTGGCACCCCCCACACACTCCGTTTGTAATCGGCACGACAGCGCGATCGCGACGTTCCATTAAGGAAGCATATCGGCTCAGCCAGACGGCGTCAACCTGTTGGGCGATCTTTTCGCGCGTTTCGCGAGCCGCACTCAACTTCGCTTCTGTCGCCACCAACCGGCTGTCGAGGATCGCCCTCTCCTCCTCGGCAGCTTTCTCGCTTGCTGTCAGTTCGGCCCGCATCCTGGACGCGTCCGCACGCGCCCGATCGAATTCCTCCATTAGGGTCAGTACCCTGTCCTCCAAGGAGGAGATTTCCCGTTCCACCCCCTGAATCTCGCCTTCCATGGCACGGAACTCTTCGTTCGTTTTCAGTTCATATTGTTGCTGCCGCAGTTTGGCGATCTTTTGCCGCTTGGCCTCAATCTCCAGCTCCACCATGCGGATGGCCGTCTGAAACTGTTTATCGCTTTCCATTGTCTTGGCAATTTGTTCTTGGGCGGTTTGTAGCCTCGTCAGAAGGGCGTTCTTTCGCTCCGGGATTTCACGGAGTTCTTCTTTCATTGCTCGGATACTTATGTCGTGCTTTTGAAGAAGGAGAAGTTTCTCAATGTTATCCACTTCGCACCTGCTATTCATTGGCCTTGGCATGGATACTGCTAAATGGCCTTGCAGATTCGCCTGAACCACGTGAAGGAGGGTGATGCATTTCCGGGTTTTCTTTACTCCGTTTCTCTATACCAACCCGGTACTAATGTCAACGCTGGGCCGCAGGGGAAAACCGTTCGTCCCACAACTGTCTCTATGGAAAGAACACCGCGATGCGTTTTTTCGTCAGAAAAAGAGAAACAAGGTAAACAAAACCCGGAAAAAATAACGCCTTTTTTCAAACCGGTAGCGGGTGAAAAAGGAGTTAGCGCTTGCATCGTGTGCACAATACGGTTAGTTTATCGTTGTCCTCAGCCAAAGGATGCCCGATATGAAAAAAAGCATTCATCCTCATTATCAGGAAGCCAGAATTATCTGCGCCTGCGGAAACGTGATCGAGACACGCTCGACCGTGAAGGAAATGCACGTCAATACATGCTCCGCGTGCCATCCCTTTTTTACGGGCGAGGCCACGTATATTGACTCAGAAGGTCGTATTGAACAGTTCCGGAAACGGTATTCTAAAACCACCTCAGGCGCTCCGGCGGAAGCCCCCAAGTAGTTCCGCCCGAGACGCGGCCGGCCACGATGCCTGCCATCGGCGTGGCGCTGCGCTGCCTTCCTGTGATAGCCAACGTTCGTTACCTCCTCGCACGCAATAAATCGCATGCTCGACCGTAACGCCATTGATCGGGCGCTGAAACGATTGTCCGACATTGAGGCACAGCTCGCCACCGCAGGGCCGACAACATCTCGCTCCAAGACTTATCGCCCCCTCCTTCTGGAGCACCGTCGCCTGCGGCGCCTGGCCGAAAAGGCAGAAGTGTATTTTCAACTCCAACGCGACGCCGAGGAATGCCATACCCTCCTCGCGGATGCCGCAGCGGATCCCGAGCTTCGCCAGCTGGCGAAAAACGAGATCACCTCTCTCGAAACGCGATTGACGGTTGCCGAAAAAGATCTCCATCTCGCACTTCTTCCTCCGGATCCCCGTGAGGAACGCAACGCAATTATGGAAATCCGTTCAGGGACAGGAGGCAACGAGGCGGCACTGTTCGCCGGTGATCTTTTCCGGATGTACACCAAGTACATTCAGCGGCAAGGCTGGAAACTGGGCGTTCTCGACGCGCATCCGGGAGAAATGGGGGGATATAAGGAAATCGTCTTTTCGGTGGAGGGAGAAGGCGTATATGGCGTGTTGCGCTATGAGAGCGGAGGGCATCGTGTTCAGCGCATACCGGCGACCGAAAGCCAGGGACGTATCCACACATCCGCCGCCACCGTGGCGGTCTTCCCGGAAGTGGAGGAAGAAGATGATATTGAAATCAAACCGGAGGACATTCGCGTGGATATTTTCTGTGCTTCCGGCCCTGGCGGACAAGGGGTCAATACCACTTATTCAGCGGTCCGCGTCACGCATCGTCCGACGGGGCTCGTTGCCCAGTGCCAAGACGAACGGTCTCAGCATCGCAACAAAGACCGCGCCCTGGCCGTGCTGAAGGCTCGCCTTCTCGACCGCCGACGTCGCGAGCAGGAGGAAACTATGGCGAAAACCAGACGAGTCTTGATTGGATCGGGCGATCGCAACGAACGTATCCGAACCTACAACTTTCCTCAGAATCGCGTGACCGATCATCGGATCAATTTGACCCTCTACAAACTGGATCGCATTATGGAGGGAGAGATTGGCGATATTCTGGTCGCGTTGCGCACCCATGACCTGGAGCAACGCCTCCTGGCCGAGTCCAAAGCACTCAACGGATAAGGATTGATTTATTCCGTACTCTCTCTTTGTCCTTTCTTCGTCGGGACAACAGAGGTTTCCCCTGCTCCATCACACGGTGGTGGTGTTTCCCTCAGATGTCCCGCCACGTGGGTCCACTCGTCTTCAGGAACCACTTCGCCCAGGGTTGTGGCGAAACACGTTCAAAACTCGTAGCCAAGGTTGATCCAGATTTCCGCGTCAACCGAGTCCTGGGTGATCCCCACCAGGGGGGCAACATTCAGGACAAACATCGGGAGCGGCTTTATCTGAACACTTGGACCGATGAGGTAGTTCTCTTCGTAATTCCCGCGGTCCTCCTTGACGTCCGCTACGACGGCTTTGCCTTCAAGCCCGAGCGAAAAAACACTGTCCGTCACCGTATAACTGAGTCCTCCTGTGAGGGCATATTCGTGCTCCTCCTCACCCCCTAGTTCCCATTCGCCCACGAGGTTGAGTCCCCAGTGCCACCGTGAAACAAGTTCACCGCCCAACAGGAGTTTGGCTTCAAACTTATCCGGCTTTTCGTCTCGGCGGATATACTCGAGATACACGGTGGGATTGGCGGGGAGCACACCCCAATCCGCAAGCGCATATCGCAATTCAGCGGACGAACTGTTTTCTCGCGGGCCATACGTATCGCCACGCACTTTCTGCTCCGTGCGATAGTAAAAATCCAACTGGAGCCGGTACGGAAGTCCAACCTCAAACTCGAACATTTCACGGTACTTGGTCGTCTTGCCGTCGCGTTGAGCACGGAGCCAGTATTCGCATACGGCTTTCCCCTCGGGAACTACGTACACTCGGGTGGTTGGAAAGCGCCGCGTGGCGGTCCACCGAGGCTGTGCGTAGGCCCCGATGCGTTGTTCCTCTACCAGTCGTGGCAATGGCTCGCCCGTCACCTCAATCGGCGGCAATTCCCAACTCCGAAGCCGGCCCACAACGGCCGGTGTTTTTTCCTCGGGTTTGCGTTGTGCATCCGCAGGATTCATGACTTGGCCCAATCCCCATCCGGTCACGGTCACGGTGCCCCATAACAGCCCCCACAGAGTTCGACGCATCGTTGTTCCTCCTTTCTTTCTCCGGCTGGTGGGCTAGCGTTCACCCACACGGTGAGCTGCCCCGCCCAACAAGCTGATTAACTTAACGTTCCTCGAACGAAAAACGTTCAGTCGGAATGTCGCGTTTCGTTTTGGGACAGCACACAAACTTTCTCGGTGCCCTTTCCAGCAACAAGCTGGTACAGTCCGAACGCCCGCAAAAAAAAACGGAAGCGACATTCCGGCCGGGTTCGTGCCCGAAAAACAGAAACAAGTTTTCCGTCTTCGCATCTCCGGCAATCATCCCAGCGACACGGTAAAACCGTCTTTTTCCCCATGTCATCTACCCTTTCCTGCTCGTTGGGTGGCATCGAATCGGTATTCGGATAAGGAATACCCTTGTCTTTCGTGTCTTTTTCCCGACGTTTTGCGAAATGGCTTTTCAGGGGTATGCGTAACGAAACAAGCGGGCGTGCAGGACGATGGGACGTCCCCATTCGTTTCTATAAATACGTCCGCTGGCAGACAAGGGGGACACGGGCTGCGAGTACACGTGCCCAAAGATTTTGCGCGGAGGGCTATCACTGCTGTGGGTGTGCGTAGCGGCGTGACGCCTATTCGTACCGCAGACATTCGATGGGATTCAGACGTGAGGCCCGCCATGCCGGGTAGAATCCGAAGAAGATTCCCACGGCGGCTGAGAAGCCGAGTGCAAGGACAACCGAGCCGTGTGAAACAAGTACGGGCCAGTGATTTACCGTCGCCAAAATTCGGGCTGCGATCACGCCTGCGCCGATTCCCAGGAATCCACCCGCAGCCGAAAGGGCCACCGCCTCCGCCAGGAATTGGGCCAGAACATCGCGTCGCCGGGCTCCCACGGCCATCCGAATCCCGATCTCGCGAGTTCGTTCCGAAACCGCCACGAGCATGATGTTCATGATTCCAATCCCTCCCACAACAAGCGAAACCGAAGCGATGACGGCAAGGAGAATGGTCATCAGCCGTGACACTTGCGTAATGGTCGTCGTGAGTTCAGTCTGATCCAGGACCGTAAAGTCGTCGTCCGCGCCGGGCGCGATTCGGTGGCGCTGACGCAAAATGCCCGCAATGTCTGCGCGCGCCGCTGGAAGGTCGGATAAGGAACCCAGGCTCAACAGGATTTGGTTGACCGCCGCAAAAGACGAGCGCTGAAGAATACGTCGTGCGGTTGTGTACGGCACCAGGATCGTGTCATCCTGATCGCGGCCAAAGGCCGACGTCCCCTTTGGCGCCATGACCCCCAGCACGCGGAATGGCATGTTCCGAATACGGATCGTTGTGCCCACAGGAGAGTCTGAGCCGAAAAGCTGCCGGGCAACGGTTTTGCCAAGGATGCACACGCGTGTGGCGCTTTTTACATCGCCTTCCATGAAAAAATCGCCGTCTTCGACTGTCCAGTTCCGCACCTGCGGATACTCAATACCCACCCCCTGGATAGAGGTGGCCCAGTTATTTTCCCGAAAGACCACCTGAGCACCGGATCGTACCACAGGGCTCATGGCCACCACGTAGGGACACTCGCGGAGAATGACTTCCCCATCCTCCGCGGTCAGGGTTTGCTGAGTGCCCATGCCGCCGTGGAAACCGCCGGCACGCAGGCTGCCCGGCACGACCGCAACGAGATTATTGCCCATGGTGCGGATCTGCTCCTGGATACTGACCGACGCCCCCTGCCCCACCGCTACGACCGCAATCACCGCGGCGATTCCAATGATGATCCCTAATACCGTCAGGAGCGAGCGGGTCTTGTGTCGCACAAGCGCACGGAGGGCAAGTCGCGCTATGATCGAAATTTTCATGCCACCAGTTTCCCGTCACGCATGTGAAAAATCTGCCTGGCATGCCGGGCAATCGCGGGATCGTGGGTAACCAAAATAATTGTCATTCCCTCACGATTTAACTCCTCGAAAAGGGTCATGATCTCGGCACCGGACTGGCTGTCGAGATTCCCGGTCGGCTCGTCGGCAAGAATGAGTTTCGGCCGGCTAACCAGCGCTCGCGCAATGGCCACTCGTTGCTGTTGTCCTCCGGAAAGCTGCGTGGGGTAATGATGGATCCGATCGGACAGCCCCACCCGCTGCAGAAGCGTCAGCGCTCGCTGCCGCCGTTCCATGCGACTCAATGGAGGGCCGTAGTAAAGAGGCAACTCGACGTTTTCGAGTGTCGTTGTGCGGGGTAACAGATTGAAGGTTTGAAACACAAATCCCACCTTTTGGTTTCGAATATGCGCTAGAATGTCGTCATTCGCCTCCGCGACGTTCTGCCCCTCCAATCGATACACACCGCTGGTCGGCCGATCCAGACATCCGATCAGATGCAAAAGCGTGCTCTTCCCGGATCCGGATGCGCCCATGATGGCGATAAACTCGCCTACCTCTGCGGTCAACGAGATCCCACGGACGGCAGGCACTTCAATCTGCCCGACGCGGTAGACCTTAGTGATCTCCCGCAGCTCGATCAGCATATACGCATCGCCTTTCGCTCCCACCCCGCCGAACCTCCTGTATTCGCGAATATTAGCGGGCCGCTCGACGCATCCCGGGCGGTACCGGTGGCGCGAAAGGATTCACCACATTGGCCCGGCTCTGAGACGCGACACTCGTCATCCCGATCACCACCTCCTGCCCTTCCTGTAATTCTAGAGAAGATAAGAGCTCCGTGAATGAGCCATCGGATATCCCCAGGTCCACTTCCACGGGGCGCAATCCATGGCCTGTGCCGTCCGGAACCCATACGGTTCCCCGAGACCGCCCCGTCGTATCCCGATGCCCCTGCGTACGGCCGTGCGCCGCCTCTGCCAGTGGAGTGCCCCATGAGCTCGGCCGGCGTCTGCCTTTACTCAATCCCGAGTGCGCCAGGTGATTGGACTCGGCCGGTTTCGGCGATTGGGCGCCTCGAACAGCCACTGTTCCGGTCGACTTGCGGTCTTCGTCGGGAGGGCGGAATCGCAACGCGGCGTTTGGAACCTTCAACACATCACGACGCCGAGCCACCTCGAAAACGACGTTAGCGGTCATTCCAGGGAAGAGATGAAGGTCTGGGTTTTCCGCGCCCACGATGACCGGGTACGTCACGACATTCTGCACCGTGACGGCGGAGAGACGAATTTGGGTTACCGTACCTCGAAACGGCCGATCATAGGCGTCCACCGTGAACAGCACCGGTTGTCCGACTTGAATGCGCCCCATTTCTGCCTCCGGTACACTGGCTTCGATCAGGACGTCCTTCAGATCCGCGGCAATGAGAAACAACACCTGTGCGGAAAGACTGGCCACTACCGTCTGTCCTTCACTGACGTTGCGTGCGACCACGACGCCATTGACCGGAGAGCGAATAGTCGTGTAAGCGAGATTGGCCTGCGACAATCGAAGGGAGGCCTTGGCGTGTTCGACCGCTGCGCGTGCGGCTTTAAGCTGGGCCTGCAGGGTATCGCAATTGGCCGTTGCGGCTTCCACGTCGACTGCGGCGATCATTTCCCGCCGGGCCAGTTCCTTGGCCCGCTTCAATTCGCCCTGGGCCTGTAGCAACCTGGCCTCAATCTGTTCCACTTGCGCCTCTGCCTGGGCCAGTGTTGCCCGATCCTGTGCGAGGCGGGCTTCGTACACCGTGGGGTCAATTTGCGCTACGACATCGCCTTCCTTCACGGAGTCGTTGTAGTCAACGTACAGTTTACGAATCGGACCCGTGACCTGCGTCCCTACCTGCACCAGCCGCACCGGTTGGACTGATCCCGTCGCGCGCACGGTCTGAACGATTTCGCCCCGCTCAATGCGCGCGGTTCGGTATTTCGGCGTCTTATGGTCGGGATGCCAGCATGCCCATCCGCCCCAGAGGGCAACGCCACCCACGAGAATCGCACACACCACGGCGATGCGTTTTTTCATGGCAGGTCGTCTCCCAAGTGACTCCAGAGATCGGACAGGGCCAACTGAACATCCCAACAGGCCCGCGCGCGATCCCCCTTCGCCCGAACCAGGGCCGCTCGCGCGTCGGCCAGTTCCACCGCCGACGCGCTGCCGACCCTGTAGCGCTCTGTGACGACGTCCAAGTTTGCCTGCGCAGACCGTTCGGCCAGCTCGCCTACCGCCACCTTTTGGCGGGCCGCCTCCATCCGATTCCATGCCTGCCGAACCTCCATGGTGAGTCGTTGCTCCCAGTCTGCCAAGCGCGCTCGTGCTGCGTGAAGTTGGGCCACGGCTTCCTGTATTCGGAGCGTGGCTCTTCCGCTTGTGAAAAGGCTGACGCCCGCCCGGATCTTCACCGCCCAGTTCTCAACCAGCGGAAAATCCGGCCCGCTGGCCCCGTACTCGGCCTGAACCCCGAGCGATGGGAAACATTCGGCAATGGCGCGATCCACCGCTGCAGAGGCCATGCGCACGCGCGCCCGTAACGCCATCCGCTCTGGATGGCGCGATAGGGCATTCGTCACGCACTCTTCGACCCGTCCGGGCGGCTCGGGTAAAGTCGCAGGCGCAATTCGGAATCCGGGGTCCTCGGCGAGCCCCAATGTTCGAATGAATGCGGCCCGGGCATTCCTCAGCTCCAGCTGTGCCTGAATGCGCTCCAACTCGGCACTCCGTAGGTCTACCTCGGCCCGCATCACATCGTACGGCGTTCGCCGTCCTGTTTCGGCAAACGTCCGCGCTTGCTCGAAGTAGACCTCGGATTGGCAAACGGCCTCCTCGGCCACCGCGACCAGCTCTTCGGCCTTTGCCAGGCCAAAAAACGCCATGCGAACGGCATGGACCGCCTGCCGAAATGCCTCCCGCCATTCCGCATACGCGGCTGCTCGACGCTCGCCCGCCTCCCGGACCGTGGCGGGAGTTTTTCCAAAATCATACACCAGCGTGTCCAACATGAGATTCGCCGTATAGGCATCTCGGGTTTCCCCGTTCGAGCGATCCTCCTGGGTATTGGCACTGGAACGAGAGACTCCGGCGGATAGTTCAACGGACGGTCCATAGTTCGCTATCGCCTGACGATATTCGCACTCCGCCATGGCGAGGGTCTGACTGGCCTGCAACACAGCGGGATGATGAGACAAAGCCATCCGTACCGCCTTTTCCAGGGACACCACGGAGTGCACACCCAATCCGAAATCGCCCGGGTGAGTCGTTCGTTCGCCCGGCAGCCAGAGTGCGCCTTCCTGCACCGCTCGCGCCTCGCGCATGATCGAGCAGCCACTGCCGGCTGTCCACATAACCAAACCCGCTGTGATCACCACCGGGTATATCGTATGTTGTGCCCCCATGTTGAGAGAACGACTTTTCAGCGACGACCCTCGTGTTATCGAGGCCTTGGTTTCGCTTGCCTATTTATGCGGTGCAGGCAGGCCCACCTCATGACATCCCCTCGCAGCGGAGACGTGGCAATGGAACCGGCGATGCGCGCGCGAATTTTTCGAATCAGATTTAGTAACCGCCTTTGTTCGTTTGGGTTCAGCGCGCCAAGCATTGCACGGGCCATGCGCAGGCGCCGTCTCCGGCCTTCACGGTATTGCGTTTGGCCCCTAGGGGTAAGCCGCACCTCCACAACCCGACGATCGCTGCGCAACCGCCGGCGACATAGAAGACGCTTCCGGACTAAGCGGTTAACCACGACGGTAAACGCGCTCTGAGAGGTCCCGAGTTCTCGCGCCAGATCTCCCATGCGCCATCGTGCCTTGGCTCCGGCAGTAATCAACGTTCGTATTTCCTCCCGCGTCAACGCCGGCTGATCTCCGCGCGGAGGTTTGTCGCCAAAGAGATGCCGACGGCTAATGGCCTGGAGGTGCTCCATGAGTTCGCGTGCACGGTCGCCTTGGAGAGGTACGTTCATGGGAACTTGTTCACAAAATGAATATTGCCACATATGTAATATTTTTCCGCTCATGTCAAGTCGCTCAACCAAACCACTCGCGCCGCCGCATCCCCCGAAAATAATACGCCTCAGACGACGCGCCGGCTCTGACTCGCCGTATCACCCCATTCCCCTAAACCGAGGATGAGATCGGATACGCGGCTGAATACGCATACGACTTACAACAATCCGCCGCACACAGCCGGTGCCGTCTCGGCCCGTTTTCCTTTCGACGAAGGGAGGGGCTGCGCGCCCGCCGTTTTCGCGCGGTTTGCCCACGAGGATTGTTGCTCCCTTTTAGCCGTCGCACGTCGCCTGTACGGCTCAGCAAGCCCTATCACGGATTTAGACTTTGTCCGCCACGCAGGTTGCCGTTGCAATCGGACGGATGATCCGTCGGTTGCGCCGCGTCACCGTCAACAGCCGTGTGCATTCCCATGCGGTTACCAGAGGATGAGCGACGAGGAGGGAGTAGGCCCGTCTAACGGCAGGGGGTGTGGCGACATTTTCGCGGAAGCAAATCGAGGGGTGGGATTCAGAATTCCACTCAGGATTTTGTCTTACAGCGCGTCGCAGAATCCCGCGCGATGCAGTTGCTCCAGCGTTACCGTCCGCGGATCGGTTGGCGGCCGTTGCCCTGTTGTCGAAAGGAATCGGCGAACATATTTTCCCAGAATATCGGTTTCGATGTTGACGCCATCGCCCTCTTTCGCCCGCGAAAAACTCGTTTGTCTCAAGGTGAAAGGAATGAGATGCACCTCGAAGCTGTCAGGTCTCACCGCAACAATCGTAAGGCTTACTCCATCGCAGGCAATGGAACCCTTGGGCACAAGCTCGCGCACACATGGGGCGCTACAACTGATCTCGATAATGGTATCCGGCATGCGTGTCCGTATTCGGCGGATGACGCCGACCTCATCCACATGTCCCGAGACAAAATGTCCCCCTACCGAGTCGCCCAACCGCATTGCCCGTTCTAAATTCACATAGGCACCGACCGGTTTCTTCCCGAGGCTGGTACGCTGCAGCGTTTCTTCGAGCAGTTCGCAGCAGAAACGTCGGCGAGATGCCTCCTTTACGGTCAGGCAGACTCCCTGTACGGCGATACTTTCTCCGGGACTAAGCGGTGGATCCCACGGTTCGTGTGCTACGCACAGATAGGCGCCTTGCCCACGCCGTTTCACCCCCTGCACGCAGCCCATCCGTTGAATGAGTCCCGTAAACATTTTTTTCGACTGTCAGCGTTTAATCCCGACACGTCGAGAAACGATTCGATCAGGAAAGGGAATCAGGCTCAAAAAAAGATCATGGCCACAGCGGCGGATCGTTTCGAATCGGAATCGCGGCATGCGGGAGAGAAGCCAGCCGGATCCTCCAATGGCTGGCACTCCTTCGCCACCCAAGACGGCAGGGCAAACAAAAAGTAACAGCCGATCCACGAGGCCGTTACGCAACAAATCGGCGGCGAGTTCTCCGCCCCCTTCGCACAGAACATGGAGACACCCCTGGTGTCCCAGTCTCCGTAGAAGCCTGCGTAAATCAACTTTCCCTTGCCTGGCCGGCAGTTTCCACACCGTTACGCCTCGCCTCAGAAGCCACTGCCGAGATTGTGAGGGGGCATGAGGCGTGGTCGCAACAATAGTTTTTTGGGCTGCCGGGTCGCAAAACATGTGCAACGTGTGTTTCAGTGTCAAGTGCGAATCGACAACCACTCGGAAAAGATCGTGGTTCCGACGGCCCAATAGGCACGGATCATCACAGGCAGCGGTCGTTCGCCCGATGAGAACAGCATCGACGCGGTCACGTAGCCCTAGAACCGTCCGCCGGGCCATCGGACCTGTGATCCATCGGGACTTTCCCCTTCCATCCGCGATGCGACCATCCAGGGTCATTCCCAGTTTGAGCGTCACGAACGGTAGACCGTTTTGCACCCACTTTGCAAAAGGAGCGATCAGTTCGGCCGCCTGGCGCCGCTCGACTCCGCACGTCACGCGAAGTCCTTGTGCGCGAAGCCGTCGCAGTCCGCGTCCCCGATGCGAGGGATTGGGATCGCGGACGCCGACCACCACCCGCTGGATACCGCTTTGTATGATGGCTTCTGTGCAGGGCCCCGTGCGTCCCCATGTGGAGCAGGGTTCGAGTGTGACATATAACGTGGCGCCCCGGGCAGAATGACCGGCTTTCCGCAACGCGAGGATTTCCGCATGAGGCTCTCCGGCTCGATGGTGATACCCCGTTCCCACTGCACGATCACCGCGGACGACGACTGCACCAACCGGTGGATTCGGCCGGGTTCGGCCTTCTCCCCGGCGGGCAAGCGCAACAGCATATTCCATCCAGCGCGAATCGGCTTCGGATACCTTTGGCGACCGTTTCATAAGGTCCCCTACTCCACCGCCTACAGCACCGTTCATTCCGGACTGTCGCCACGGGGCGCGTCTGCTTCCCTCTCGTTCCTTTCGCTCCCGTGGGCAGATGCGAGAGGGCGGATGGCCGAGGGCACTCCTCTAAGTGGGCACGAGTGCCGACGTTGCGTTATGTTGACGACTCAAAAACGGCATATGTTTTTTGCATTCCCCGTTTCCTTCCTGATCCTGTATCGTGCCGCGTACCGATCCGCTTTGTCAATACCCAGCCCTACAACGTCGCCGACTTGTACGCATCTTGAGTTACTCCTTTGGCGGTAGGCGATGGCTACGGTCCATGCGCGATCGGCCACCTTGACCGCCTCCTCAGAAAAATGTTTGGCCATTGCCGCCATGCGCGTGAGGGCGGCGGCAAAGGGATGCCAGGGCCTGCCTTCCGATCACGGATGCAAGAGAACCGAACTGTGTTGATCCGTGCAAAAACAAACGTGCGGAAATAGAGCGACCGAAAATCACGTTTTGGCAGTCGGCCGACAATGAAGATCACGAAATTGCCCACCGTCAAAAGTCGCGCGGAATACCCTTCAACTTTTTTCCGCCGTAACGGGCAGAGAACCCTGTAGGAACTCTTTTTTTCTTCGTAGGATGGGTCGCTCTAGGTTTCTCCGGCAAAACATTCGGGCGCAGGCTACTGCTGTGCACGTCTCGTGCCATGCGAACGAATCCCACGCGCGATCAGCACCTTATGGTTTTTCCGCATTTTGGTCAGAAAGGGAAAAAGGCAAAACGCCCGCACATCCGACATGCCAGCATGTTTGTCCACTGCCAGGCGATGGCGCCTGTGAGGTGTCGAAAAAACGTTCCGCGGATTTCGCGACGCACAGCAGGGGCGCTTACCCCATGGGGCTCCTTCCTTCACGCCACGGAAAGCTGCCCTATGACGGACGCGCGAGGAGCTTATGTCTTCTGGCGCGGCGGTGAGCCGTCGGGCGCAGACACGGAGTCGAAGGCGAAGTAACGCACAGCATTTCGGTAGCAAATATCGCGAACCATTTCTCCTATCAATCCCCAGTCGGTGGGGATGAGCCCCTGGGCCATGTCCCGGCCCAGGATGTTGCATAGAATGCGGCGGAAATATTCGTGACGCGTAAACGAGAGGAAGGAGCGACTGTCCGTCAACATTCCGACGAAGCGGCTCAGGAGTCCCATGTACGACAATACTTCAAGCTGCTCCTCTATGCCGCGCTTCTGATCCAAAAACCACCAGGCGCTACCGAACTGAAGCTTGCCGGGTGTAATGCCATCCTGAAAGTTGCCGGTCATGGTGGCCAACACGGCATTGTCCGCCGGATTGATGTTGTAAAGAATGGTCCGGGGGAGTTGGTTTTGCCGATCCAACCGGTCGAGAAGCTTTGCAAGCGATTGCGCAAAGGGGATATCTCCAATGGAATCAAATCCCGCATTGGGACCCAGTATGCGGGCCATGCGGGAATTGGTGTTTCGCAAGACGCCTAGATGATATTGTTGCGTCCAGTTTGAACGATGGTCCATATACGCCAGTTCCAACAGGAGCGCGGATTTGAATTGGGCGACTTCGGAGGGGGAGGGAACACGCCCGTCGCGCGTTCGGCGAAAAATCGTATGAATCTCCCGTTCGGTGTAGTCTTCCGCATAGGCCGTTTCTAACCCATGATCCGAAAGGCGACAGCCGGCGGCATGGAAAGCCGCATGGCGTTTTTCTAACGCTTCAAGGAAGGAGGCATAGTTGTGCACATGCACGTCCGCCGCCCGGGAAAGCCGATCGACCCACGCGTTGAAGTGTTTCGGATTCTCGATCGCCCGCGCAGAATCAGGACGCCAAGCGGGCAGGACACGGATGGTAAAGGTGCGATCGGCTGCCAGCTGCTCATGCCATTGGAGGGAATCCGCGGGGTCATCGGTTGTACACAGCAACACCACCCGGGACCTCTTCAACAGCGTGCGTGCGGAAAATTCCGGGCTCTGAATCTGGCGATTGGCGAAACGCCAGATCGATCGGGCCGTGGTCGGGCCCAATCGTTTTCGAATGCCGAAATACCGATACAATTCCAGATGGCTCCAATGATAGAGGGGATTCCGCAGAAGGGCCGGCATGGTTGCGGCCCATTGCGCAAATTTTTCCCAATCCGTAGCATCACCGGTGATGCTACGTTCGCTCACTCCGTTCGTTCGCATCGCTCGCCATTTATAATGGTCGCTCGCAAGCCAAAGTTGCGTCAGATTTTCCCAATGCCGGTCTTCCGCAATGTCACGCGCAGGAAGATGGGTGTGGTAGTCCAGGATGGGCATGGGGGCGGCAAACTCATGATAGAGACGTCGCGCGTGTCGCGTTTCGAGAAGGAAATCATCGTGGATAAAATTTTTTTGTCCCATGTCGTCAGTCCCACTTTTTCGCAATACAAAAAAGCGGCAACGCCGTATCGGCCTCAGCTAAAGACACGCCTGCTAGACCGGCCTATCCCCACGGCATTCGATGTCGGCCAGCCGTCCTAGCGGACAGGCCTTCGTGTAGGCATTCCTGCCTGTCCTCCGGGAAACGTCAAATCCCGCTTTCCCGTCTGTGTAGTCCGAGACCGCGTATGGTGCAAGAACGTTTTGCGGAGGAAAAACGTTTTTCGCGGGACGTTAATTGGCGCATAACGTCTTATCGGAAAGAGCGTTCGCTAACTCGTGTCGAAATTGGACCTTGCACCGGGTTACATCAGGGGTCTTCTCGTGAAGGAAAAGGCGAAGCCGCGATTGCATGCCGGCCGTTCATTTCAACGGCCGATGGGGTTTTCCCTCCCGGGGACGTATCGGCCGTCAGGGGAACATCGCCCGGGTATCCCTGCGATTACAAAATTCTACGAGCAGCGAGTAAAATTTCCTCGACGGTAGGCAGAAATGCCGCCTCCAAAATATGCGATTGAGGAGCAATGCCGTTCCGCGCGCCTATTTTGAGAACAGGCCCATCGAGATAGTCGAATGCCTCGGCCACGATTCGAGAGACGATTTCGCCAGTAAAACTACCGATGTCCACAGCCTGACTGACCACTATACATCGCCCCGTCTTGCGAACGGAGTCGAGAATGGTGGCCGTATCGAGGGGAATGAGAGAACGAATATCAACGACTTCTGTGCTGACACGATCCTCCTGTTGCAAACGCTCGGCTGCTTGCAGGGCATCCACAATCGCCGGTCCCCATCCGACGATCGTGAGATCGGTTCCTGAACGCTTGACGTCCGCAACTCCGATGGGGACGAGGTGTTCGCCAGCAGGAACAGGTCCTTTTGTTCCGTACAAAAGTTGAGATTCCACGTAGAGAACGGGATTATTGTCGCGTATGGCCGTTTTGAGCAATCCCTTGGCATCGGCGGGGGTACTCGGGTAAACCACATACAGCCCCGGGATGTGTGCGAAAACGGATTCCAAAGTTTGCGAATGCTGTCCGCCATACCCTTTTCCCCCTCCCACCGAAGCACGAATGACCAGGGGGACCTCCGCCTTGGCGCCCGACATATAGTGCCACTTGGCGGCCTGATTGCTAATTTGGTCAGAAGCCATGAGGGCGAAATCCATGTACATGAGTTCCACAACCGGACGCAACCCAGCCATGGCGGCGCCCACGGCCGTTCCGCAGATTGCCGCTTCCGAAATAGGCGCATTGAAGACGCGGTTCCGCCCGAATGCCTCCAGAAACCCTTTGGTCACCTTGAACGCGCCTCCGTAATCGGCCACATCTTCGCCATAGAGGATGACCCGTGCATCACGAAGCATTTCTTCCCAAAGTGCCTCTTTAATGGCATCGCGGTATGTCAAATGCCCTTCGGCTGTCCGTTCGATGACCGGGGCGGGTCCCACCCGCGTCACCGTGGAAAAAGGCTCAGGAACTTTGTCGCAAACAGTGTCTGTGTACAAATAGAGGAGAACGTCCTCGGGTTTCGGATCTTCCGCTTGGGCTGCGGCAGTAGCGGCTCTGGCGTTCCGGTCGCGCACTTTTTGGCGGAGATGCTGCGCGTCCGCCTCGGTCAGAACGCCAGCCTCTCGCAACTGTCGTGCGAAACTCTCTATCGGATCCTGTGCCTTCCAGGCTTCTTCTTCCTCGCGGGTTCTATACTCAATCCGGGGATCGGTCAATGAGTGACCATAGTAGCGGTATGTATCCAGCTCCAAAAGATATGGTCCGTGTCCTTTTCGGCATCCTTCTGCCGCCCGGCGTACCGCGTCCCACACGGCTAAAACGTCCATTCCGTTGACGACTTCCGCGTGCATGTTGTTTTCTGCAAATCCGGCAGCGCGCCGCGCCAAAGGCGCCACACCACTGACTTCGTCCTCGGCGCGACCGGTCATGCCGTAGTGATTGTTCAGGATGATGAAAACGATGGGCAGACCGAACGCGTGGTCTCCGGCTAGAGCAGGACGGGTGAACTGTCTCATTGCGGCCCAGTTGAGGGATTCCAGTACCACGCCGTTTCCATACGCGCCGTCACCGGCAAAGCACGCAACAACCCTGCCATTTCGTAGATACCGAGCGGCCAGCGCTGCTCCCGTGGCTATCGGCACCCCTCCACCAACAATCGCATTCGCGCCCAAATGCCCGATGGTGAAATCGGCAATATGCATCCCCCCTCCCCTACCCTTGCAGTACCCCTCTTCCTTTCCGAAAAGTTCGGCCGCCGTCCGATACACGTGGTCTTCCAGTGCGGCTTCTACCAGTTCCTCGCGTTGAGTCGCTGTGCAGTTCGGCACACGCAGACGCAGTTCTTCTTCCCGCATGACGCGAAGGGCCACGCACCCTTTGGCGAGGCTGTCCCCGTGGCCACGATGTGTTGAGGTAATATAATCCGTGGGAGAAAGGCCATAGCAGCTTCCGACCGAAGCCGCCTCCTGTCCGATCGAAAGATGCGTTGGCCCCCGATAGTGGAACCCGGCGCAGGGACCCTGCTGGAAAGGCTCATACGCGCCGGAACGAAGACGCACGATCATTTCCTCAAACTCACGAATGATCAACATATCCTCCAGCATAGCGATAGCCTGAGCGGCGTGAAGTCTTTTGCGGGCCAGCTCTTGTTTGAGATTTCCTTGGTACCGGTACGCAACGATCTTTCCGCACCGTATCACACGTCGGGTGAACTCGGGCCGGCGATTACTCAAGTAATTGATGTTCGTTTCCTTCACCCGCATGCCTCTCCTAAGCAAGTCAACAGGTTGCCTATGCGATGGATCGTCCGAAACCTTATCCCCTCCGTTTAGCAGTCAGCAACGGACACACGCACCCGCGGCATAGAGTCTAGGCGAACAAACACCGTATTCCCACCCTTCGGCAATCGGCCTGAGGAACGGTTTTCACGTTGTCGACAAACAAAAGGTTATCCCTGGCTATGGTTTCGTTGCGGGGGCGGATATCCCCCATGCGATCCTGGCGCTTACACAGCGATGGGAGGCATGGAGCACGCGCGCCATCACATGCCCTCCTATCGGCGACGGCATAAGCCAACCACATTTGATCTATCCTGGCAAGTTCCAAACCCCGCGTGCGTTGCCCCTGGGGCCCATAACACGGCGCCTCTGCCGCACACCGTCAGCAGAACACTCAGGCGTAATAGACATGGCGTGAGAGCCTTTCACACTCCGGACGTGGATCATTTCTCCCAACCGGGGCGGCATCCGTTTCCATCGGAGTCCGGTGCGTGCAACCGCCCCACGTCGTGCCCGAAGGTATGTCAGAAGGCGAGTCGTTGCCGAATCCCGTGGAAATCATAATCATGTTGAGGACTGCCCATTACCCTCGATACGGTCCACGATCGAGAACCGCCTCCTCGCTCTGCACATATGCGCCGCCTTGTATTTTTTTTCGTTGCCCCTTCAAATGAACCCACAGGTGCTGTCCCGCTGCTTCCGTTGCTAAGGCCAACACGTCCTCCTGCCCATCCGCCCTATGCGTACCTGCATTGCCATCCCTCTGGCCTGATGTTTCGGGGCTTGCGCCTTGCACTTCGAACGTAAGTATCGCACGGCTTTTGAAGCCGATCCTCTCGCGCGCCGAGACAGTTTCCCCTGTGCTCGATCGCGGAGACAGCCCTGATGGGACGGGCGAGGTAAGCTTTTGCACGGCACGAACCGTTGCCAGCCCGCAGCCGAGATGTGAACGTTCGCGTATAGGTCAGCGTATCAAGGGGTAGGCGGAATGAGAATACGGATGGGGTTCTCTTCCACGGTTTTCGTCAGCGTCACAGGAGATGTACCGGGAAGCTGCCATTGAATTTTCAGTTCTCCCGCCTCGGATAGTCCTAGAAACGCCTCAGCGATTCCCGGCGCAACACACCAGACGCCCAGGGGATAGATCCCGTTGTGTGCGGTCACCGTCACGGGGCCACAGTGTGCGCCTCCTGATTTCACGGCAACACGTGCGGCAAGACAGGAAACGGTATCCGTGGCTCTTATGAAAACATAGATTTCACCCGTTAATAAGGCAAACGCCATATCCTGTGCGCCGTCGTTGGTCAGGTCCGCAACGACACCTCCTTGCTGACCGTCGGTAACATCGGGAATCGCCTGCAACTCAGCAATATCCAGAGGTTGGTGGGCATGGCCGAAGCTGCGGAATAGGCGATTGAAAAAAATCTGCGGACCGGTTTCTGCGGAGTAGGCCAGAAATAGATCCTGTCGGCCGTCGTTGTTGATATCGCAGACATTGCCGGCTCGGCCGCGTGATTTGGCTATGTACGTCATCTCGCCGCACATGGGGGTCATATCGGTGAACGTTCCACCGCCTTCGTTCTGCCACAGACGATGACAGTCTTCCGAATGGGTGAACACATCCAATCGCCCATCGGCATTCCAATCTCCCGGGAAAGCGACCACGGGTCCGCTTCCGGCCACGATGGGGCAGGATTGCCCGGATTGGAATTCTCCTTTACCTTTCCCTTTGTAAAACACACTTCCGCGCTCTCCAACCTGCAGAATATCTGGCCAGGTGTCGCCGTCTAGATCGGCGACACATGCCTGACCTCCTGTCGCAAAATCAGCTGCAGTTTTTTCCGCGGAGAGAACTTTTTTGGTCCACACATTGGTCTTGTGAGCGTCCGGAACAAGCAAAACCGCACCCGCTGATCCGAGCCACACCAGTCCCGCCTTCCCGTTTATCCCTACATCGAGAGCGTACAGACTGCTGCAATCCCCTGTCGGGGGCTCACTCACTCCTGAGGCCGCAAAGACACCCGTCGCGTTCTGAGACCAAATCGTCAGATTTTTTCCGTCCCAGGAGGCCAGGTCTAAGCGGCCGTCCCCGGTGAAGTCGGCCCACGCGCCCACGCAGGTTCGAGAGTCAAGCCGCAACTTTCCCGTCTGCTCCTCGAACTTCCTGCTTTTCGGATCCCAGGCATACATCCGATCGCCTTTTTCGGCAGCCACAAAAAGAGCATTCTGTCCTTCTTCTCTGAAATCAACAGCCATCAACTGATGAATTTTCCCTTCAATTTTTGCAATCCGCATATGTTCCTGCCATGAGGCCCCTCCATCCACCGGAACAGTCAGGCCAGGATGGGCGAGTAGCAGCCGCACAAGAGCGAGAAGTTCCTTTGTCCCGCCTGCCCACGTCGCTTCCATACCCATTCCTTCGCTTCCTCCCGAACGTGCATTCATGCTCAGAATATTCCAGGAATCGGCCTGATTCTTTGTGGGTTCGATCTCTAGCCATCGGCCCCCGATGTGAAGAAATCCCATCGGTTCTTCGTTCTCCCCTCTTCCGGAAAACAGGAGGACCGGAGCGTTCTGTTCCTGAAGGATACGTTCCCGAATCGCCGGGATGTGATCCTTCAACGCATGCCTCAGGTGAAACCGCAAGGATTTTGGCGCGGGTTTCTCCGTCGGATGCTTAAGTACCTCGCTGACATCCACGTGAATCTTTCCGTCGTCATTCGCGGGATGAACCCGTAACACAAAAATACTGTCGGCATTAGCAACCAGTTCCACAGGCGTAAAATTGGGATTGATCAATGCCGGCGCAAAGGGAACCCCGACTAAGGTTCCGAGCACGATTACCGTAGCCGCCACACGTCGATCCATAAAACTGTCTCCTTTTCTTCTGGGACCGTGGACCCGGCAGAGGTCTCCGCACCGCGCTTCGAGCCCTGTGCCGGTTGACTATCGAAAAAATGAACAACCGGTGGCAAGAGGAAAATGCAACACGAGCCAAAGGGCCGTCTTTCGAACCCCCAGAGAAAGTACACAAGGCGGTCCCCCGATGTGTGGATAGGGATGACGCCCAGAGAAACGCACTGTATCCGCATATCCGTCTGTGTCGTACGACATCCGTTCGATCTTTCAACGCCGTAGCCTGCCGTCTGCTGAAAAAAGCCTTCATCGCTACACAGCCCGGGAGGGAAAAAACGCTCATCCCTTTTTTCACCCTTGGAAACACCACCCCATCGGGCAGGCTCAGCGGATGTCGGCGGGCAGGGTGCGGCGGTAGGCCATGCTGATCGTGTTATAGGTTACCAGAGACGAGACCTCCAGCTCAGGATGCAAAAGCCAGCGCGTCCCATCCCACCCGTGTGCATTGACATCGGAGGCGGCGTCAATGGCCAGGTAAAAAAAACCGTTGAGAACGGGGTCAGCCCGGACTTCCGACCAGCGCGCGTCGGCGGTTGCCGGAAGCGTTCCAAAGCGCGCTGCGCCCCCGGCCGGCTGCCACATAAACGCGTGTGCCGCGTCGTTTTGTCGGCCGTAGATTACCAAAAGCGTATTGTCCATTGGGCTCCAGGCTACATCAAAACACCGATACGTTGTGGTCTCCAAGGTCCCGAAATTCGTGTACGTCGTACCCCAATTGGTGCCGTCCCAGGGGATTCCACGCAATGTACCAGAAGCATTTGCCACGGCGGCAAATGCCTGTGTTCCCTCCGAATCGAACGTCATCCGTATCCATCGCGGTAGCGCGCCCACGCTTGGCCATGTGGCCTGTTCTGCCCCCCAACTGGCCCCATTGTACCATCGGTGTTTGGGCACTCGCCGTGCAGTTCCGCTCCCGTTGATATAGACAACCAGAGCCCGATTTGACGACCATGCGCCATCAAAGGTTTCATACGCCAGGGGGGCGCCGGTGTTATTTTCCAAAAGTTGCGATCGCACCCAGTCGGATCCGTTCCAGATCACCGCCGCACTATAGGGACCCGACCCTGCGGCCGACCATCGCAGGAGGCAGAGGATATTGCTCGACGCCGGCCGTGGCACAAGCCGCACCCAGGCAATGGGGCCCGCGACTCCGCCCAAGGCGTTCGTCATGGTGCCCGGCGCGCTCCACGACCCGTTTTGAAACAACCGATAGGAAGGCCGTGTGCCGTTGATGCTGTACACCACCAGGGCACGGCCGGTGAGGTCCTCGTAGGCCACGTCAAAGCCGCGATAGGCCGCGTTGTTCACCGTGGTTTGCCCAGAAAGGTTTGTCGCCGCGGACCAAACCCCGTTTGTGAACCATTGCGCGTACACCTTGCGGTTCGCATCCTGGGTGACGAGCAAAAATTCGTTCGTTGTGGAATTGGCCACCACGCGCTGCCACCGAAGATTCCCGCCCACGGCCCTGGCATAACGTTCGGCACTGAGCGCCCCGGATGCGAAAACCAGGCGGTACCGCGGCGTCGCGTTGTTATTTTCGGCGTAGATCGCCATACCGCGGGTGACGTGGCGGTACGTCCGCGTGCACACGTTGCTGCCGTCTGTGCCCACGGAAGAAACCCACCCGTCCAGCCGTGTGGCATCACTGCGGAACGTAACCTCGAATACGGCCGAGCCGATCCGTCCTGTAATAACCGGTGGATTGGTGAACCACGTTTCATTGGTTGCCAGGTAGGCCTGGGCGAGGCTGAGCCCCGTGTCGGCCGCGTCTTGCGCATCGGACGCCTCTGAGGTTTCCACCGCGCTCATCATGGCCGGGCCGAGAATCATGAGCAAACCGCCTGCCAGGAGAGACGCGACCAGGATGGCCAGAACCAGCCCCACGAGCATGATCCCGGCGTTGTCCGACGCCCGGGAACGCGATACAGTCCTGCGTCCGGGTGGTCTTGTGTCAGACAGCCCATTCATTGCGATCAGCCCCGTTTTTTCGCCAGCGCTCCTTCGCGGAACCCCGCGTATCCGGCAGGCTTTGTGATTTAGAAGCCGGCACGTGTCGACCAGAATAGATGGCTACTCAGTTGTTCCGTGCGGCCGTCGCGCGCGGCCTCAAGACGCACTCCGATTGTCCGCACGCGGCGTCGGCGGTCGGCGTCCAGCGGGTAGTACGGCGGCGTCGCGTTGGACAACGCACCATTGGTGCTATCATAATACGCCAACGCAAAGGATCGCACTCCGTCCAGGAGCAGGTAATGGGCTGCTTCACTGTTGGTGGCGTTGCCCAGGAGCCATCCCGTGCCGGACAGAAGGAAGTCGTTCGTTTCGCCGTCCCACGTCCGAAATGCCAGTCGATTGGTGTCCGCAACCAGCAGGCGGTCCACGGCGGCGGCCCGTTGCCATTCACGCGCGAGCCGATCAAATGCAAGGGCAACGTCCGTGGAAAGGCCCGATCCCGAAACGCTCAGCGCGTACAGCTCCACGGCCGCCGACAACCATCGCAGGCCGATAACCGCCATTATCGCCACGAGAACCATTACGATAATCAACTCGATAAGCGTCAGCCCAGAGAATGGTCGTGCTCTGCAGCCGACACGTCGGACGATGGCGTGTCGGATCGTTCTTTGCACGTCGCCGCTCCTTATCACAAGCCGCGTGTGCCTGTTGCGTCCCGTGGGCGGGACAGGCGTCTTCGCGTCAGCCACTCCTATCAGTTATACTCGCTCACCACCGACAGGCGCGTCACCCGCACCCGCGTGCCGCTTACGATCACCATAATGCGCTTGAACGCCGGCCTTATGCTGGGTGAAACGGTGACGTTGACGTTTGTTCCCGCGACGTTCGTTACCGAAACCGTCTCGGTCAACCCCGCATAGTCCGGCAGCACCGTCCCGAACAGGTCCACCACGCGGTTCGTGGTCCAGCCCGCGTAATCGTCCACATCATCGAACAGCCAGCGTGGACCCGAACGGCTTTCCCCGCTGTCGGGGCCGTACTCGACGGCGGGGTTATCGGGATCCCGGAACGCGCGCGAGCGGATTTCCCGCATGCGCTCGTCAGCCAAACGCGTGGCACGATGAACAGCTTTCTGTGTCGCCAACAAACGTGCCTGCTGCTCAAACAATCCGACCAAGGCTGACACGACAAGTGCGGAAAGGACGAGGGCCGCCAAAAGTTCCACCAGCGTAAATCCGCTGGTATGGCGCTGGCTGGGCAATCCGCACCGGTGGCTGGCCTGGCCGTGCCCCCCGCGCGTAGGCGTTGTCTTTACACTGCCCGTGCCCCACTCGCTGTCAGAAAGGGAGGACATAGCCTGTCAACGGCAACAGTTCCACGCGTTGCCCTGAGGCAAATTCCACCGTGCCGGTTCCCTGCAGCGGTATCCCATCCGGCCTGCACGGTCGGCCATTAGTCGGGCAAAAAAGCACGGCCGGCCAGCCGTCGAAATCGGCCTTCCGTAGTCGCACATTCGGATATTCGTCGGAGAGCCGTACAAACCAAGCCGCTTGCCGCATAGGATCCACGGCCGGTGCATACCCCGTGGGAGGATGGTTGGTGGCCAGAAAAACCGCCCAGGTATTCGCGTTCGTGTCCCATTCCACCCGAACGAACCGGTGCCGGCACACGGCCAGGTTCTGGGCATAACGCAGAAGCGCCCATAGATCGTCTCGCGCGACGCGTGCATCCTGGCTGCGCGGGTCCGGATACCTCCAGAACGCTGCCGCGGCGGCCACGCTTACGATCACCAACACCACGATGCCTTCGATCAGCGAGAAGCCGCTGCATCCGTACCGGAGCGGAAGAGACCGCCTCCGCCTCCCGGTAGCTAGTTCCCTGCCGTCGGATCCGCGCGACGCACAGCCCCGTGCATTGTTTCGGCGGCAGACATGCACGCACGCCAACCGCATGAGACCTCCAGGTTTCGAACAGGCTAGGGCTTCTGCACAACAAGCCGCTGCGATCCGCTGACCAGGACGACGCTGTTCTCCTGAATCCTCTGCACCGTCCATCCGTCGCACGCATCGCCTTCCCCCACCAACTGCCCATTGATAACCGCAAGGCGCCGCTCGGTGTCTCGACGGAAAACGAATCCATTCAGGATAAAGTTAGGGGCGCGGCGGACGGCCGGGCGCGGGACGCCTGTATCGGCGGTGCGCACAGGCGGACGGGCGGAAAAAGGATTCCGCGACGGATTCGCCGCCGCGACCTTTCGCTGTTCTTCTAGCACGCGCGTATCCGGTGGCGCCCACGCGTCTGCCGGACGAGTCGTTCCGGTATCCGGTGTCGGCACGCGGAGGATAGCCGGAGGGGAGGACGCAGGGGACGCCTGCGTGCCTCCACGCCGCGTCCTTCGTTCCTCGATTTTGGAGGCCAAATCCCAAACCGTCAGGGCGAGGATCGGCGACAGCACCATCAAAAGGATCCAGGCAATGCGCGTCCGCGTTTTTTCATGCATACCGTCTGGCCTTCCGTGTCCACGTGTGTCTCTGGGGCTCAATTCCGGCCACACGGCGAAAACACCGACAGCGTAAGTTCCATGTGCACTCGGCCCGATGTATCCGATTCGTCCGGTGGACGCATGTCAAGGTGTTCGATTCGCCAGGCCCGATCCCACGTGTCCAGATTGCGGAAAAAGCCAATCATGTCCGGATATCGACCGCTCAGCAGGAACCGATGCGTGGTGATGCGCAACGGGCCGTTTTCCATGCCGGGTGCCGGTGAACGAGGGACCCGCGCCGCTTGTGCCAGGTCGACTCCGGCAGCGGCAGCCGCGCGCGAAAGAGCGCCCATCAACTCCGCCTCCTCTTGGTTAGGTGTCGCGAGGCGCCGGATCAGTTGCTCGGTTTCCTGCCGGACGGAATCGAGCTGCCGACGCCCCTGTTCGAGTATCTTAGGGCAAAAGGCGATTGCGGCAATCTGCCGTTGAAGTTTTAGCAACTCCTCTCGCCGTCCTTGTAGCCGCCTAGCCTGAAAGGCCAGCCAGCCGCCCGCGCTCGTTGTCGCCAGTAAGGCCAGCGCCACGGCCACCAAAGATTTGACGTTCTTGAGCATGGCCGCAAAACTCTTATTCTGCCTTTGTCTCCGTGCCTGTATCGGCTTATGGCCGGAGAGACTCTATCTAGTCGTTATAGTGTAAGACCGTCCCCTTTCGCCGGTCAAGACTCAATTCCGGTCCTGCCACGGTCAGGAACGACCGGGGCGACGGCTTCTGTTTCGTGTCGAAACGAACGCGAAACAATGACAGGAAAATTCGCGTGCCCAGGCTCGATTCCGTAACGTACCGGCGTTCGGTTGGGTGCGGGTTGGATGAAAAATGCTTGACGCAGAATACGCCACGCAGATAGGAATCGCCCTGTACCAGGGATCGGAAGCCGACGTATTCCTTTTGGTTTGGCACGTCCTTGCTCGGTTTTCGCTCTCGTAACACATAGGGAGGAAGCATGAACGCCACACGCTTTCGTGCGTTTGTCGTGGCAGCGCTGTGCGGATGGTGTGTCGGTGCGCTCGCCATGGAATGGGAAACGGATTTTGCGCATGCCCGCACAAACGCCCTTACCACGGGACGCTATTTACTGCTCGACTTCAGCGGATCCGACTGGTGCGGCTGGTGTATCAAACTGGACAAGGAGGTTTTTAGCCAACAGGCGTTCCAGACGTTTGCCTCCAGCAATCTTGTTTGTGTCCTCATCGATTTTCCGCGCGCCAAAAAACAAAGCAAGGAGCTTCAGACTCAAAATGAGAAACTGGCCCAACAATACAACGTTCGAGGCTTCCCTACCGTCATTCTTCTTTCGCCGGATGGCGAATGGGTCGGCCGAACCGGATACCAGCCTGGCGGCGCGCGAAAATACGTCCAGCATATTCAGGACATGATCGAGGCGCACAAGAGGAAGCGTGACGCCGCGAAGAAGTGATCCGCTTGTCGTCCGGACCGAGCGAGGCGAAACCGAAACGATCCTAAGGCGCCTCTTCCGGCGCCGGGATTTTTAGGGTATGCCGTCCTGCGAGGCCTTTTGTGAATAGGTGTGGGAGCAGAACAACGTTGTTGGTGCCATGGCGTTGCGCCTCTGTCTTCCGACGAACTTGCCCTTGTTGCCTTGGCGTTTGTGGGTGCATGTCGGCCTCCCTACCACCGATCGCCTGTGTACAACACGCCCCTCGCATTGTTCCCGTGGCCAGAAGCGGGTATTTTTCAAGGCGAATGGCGTGACGGCCAACGCGCCTATTACTGTATTGATCATCCCCTCGATGGCTTCCCTGATGTGCATCCCGCTGTCTGCGAACCCGAGCGGACTAGGCAAATCACCAACGTCCTCCCAAGCGGACGCTGCCTGAGTTTCGAGCACATTGAATATGGTGAGGACCGCTCGCGGGAAAAGGAAGATTCCAAGGGTACGCCCGATGGGATAATGCGTTCCCTGTTCGACTGCAACCTGGCCTTGCTTCAGCTTCGCCCGTTTGGCGGAACCACCGTCATACAGCGGCTTCTCACCCGACACGTGCGACCACGCAATTGCACGCACCTCACGTCGTCGTCCGGTCGGTGGGATGCTGTGCCTTCCTCCCCCGTTTCCCCTTAACTCCCGCGAAGGGGCGCACCACCTGCCGCCCTATCACAGCGCGTCTCACCCCTGACACCGTTTTCGTCGAGGGGAAAATGACTTTACCTTTCCGCCTCCCGATAGCACGGGTAGGTGTTATTGCCGACTAGACCATTATCGCTCTGCTTTCCGTTGTTGACGCCCATACGTTTCGTAATCCTGCGCGTCCTTGCGTCGTTCTTCCCCCTTGCGGCAGACAATGTGGCGTCGGCCCTTGATTCGCTGCTCATGCCCTTTCAGAGGGGCGTGAGCATTGCCCGGTGTCTGTTCGGATGGACGTCTCGCCGGGTACCAGGGCTTTTCCGCACCGTTTCGACGTTTCCTTCTGCTGGCGCATGCGAGCGTCGAGGATGTAGAGAACGGGTGGGATCGCGTTTTCCCACTCCGTGAGGTCGTCCTGCGGATCATGTCGCCGTCAGTCCGGACGCATCATTCGTACACCCGAAAACGGCGTTCTGTCCCCCCGATAACCGGCCTCAATGTTTTAACGCGCGTCCGGAATCGCACTTGGCTCTCACCCTCCCAGGCGATTCCCAGGAGCATCTGCCGCAGGTCCGACGCGTTATCCGGACGCTTCCGGGCGAAGAGAGGATCACGGGGCTCCATGCCGCTCGCTCCTGACCGGAAACATTCAACCGCGCCATCGGCTCCTAGAAGATGCATTGCGTGAGGGAATGGATATGCTATAGTGAGAAATGAATGAGCCGTGCCGCATGGTTATATGGGGAACATGTGGGAGAAAGACCGATGCCATGAACGTGGCTGGGATGCTAGCCCGCGTGCTTGTGTGTGGAGCTGCGGTTCTGGGTTGGAGGACGTCATACGGCGAGACGACGGTGAATGCGACTAACCGGTGGGCATGGGGTCCTTCCCTCGGCTGGATAAACTGCCGTCCTGACGTGACAAACGGAGCCGCGTTTGGCGAATATGTCTGCTCCGGTTTTTTCTATTCCCCGACGTGGGGTTGGATTCATCTGGGTAATGGAATGCCGACCAACGGGATTCGCTATTCGAACGCGGCGACGAATGACTATGGTGTAAATCACGATGGAAAGGGTAATCTTCGAGGCTTTGCCTGGGCGCCCACCATCGGGTGGATTCTCTTCGAGGACGTCGGTGCTCCGCACATCGACCTGGTCAGCGGATGCGTCACCGGAGCCGCATGGTCTGTGACGCAAGGCTGGATCACTTTTACAAATGTCTACTATTTTCTCCAGTCCGACTGGCTTGACACCGGGCCGGATGCGGATCGTGACGGCATCCCGGATGCATGGGAACGTGACATGACGGGGTCAACGAATCTTTCTCTGCTGAACAGAGATTCCGACGGCGATGGCGACGGGGTACGGGATTTCGAGGAATATCGATCGGGGACAGACCCGATGGATTCCAGCTCCTTTCTGAGAATTCAGGACGTCACGTTGGTCAGCACGGCGCATTTGCGTCTCACCTGGTCGAGCGTGCCCACGCGCATCTATGCGCTGGAAGAAAGCGGCCAGCTTGTGCCTGACGCTTCCTGGGCGGACTCAGGACTCGGCTGGTTTGTATCCGATACGCCGACCCACACGTCCCGCACATTGCCGATTCCCATGAGTTCCAGCCAGGCTTTTCATCGCGTAAAAGCGGCTATTCCGCTTTCGCCATAGTCATGAACGATTCCGCGGAGACCCTCATGGTGCCAGAAAGCCGGGCTCGGTGGCATCCGACTCGTTTTCGCATTGTCATTCCGGCTTTTCCCGCCTTTAACATATACTCTTCCATTGCGCGCCTCACCACGGCGCTTGGCCCCGTCAGCGTCGCCACGGTCGTTAATCGGATGGACGGATGGGAAGCGGAAGTCATTGACGAAAATAATTATCGGCGTGGACCACGCGACGCGGCAGGACGGCCAGACTATGAGGCGCTGGAACGTTTGCGTCCGGCTCGCTTCGTGGGTTTTTACGGCGGACTAACCAGTACCATCCCCCGTCTTTACGAATTGGCTGCCTGGTTCAAGCGGCGCGGCATTATCACCATGGCTGGCGGACAGCATTTCATCGACGACAATATCGAGGAAGGCCTCGCCAACGGATTGGACTACGTGATTCTGGGGGAGGGGGAAATGACCATTCGCCACCTGTTGCACGTCCTGGAGGAAGGGGGTGATCCGGCGTCGGTTCCCGGCCTTGCTTTCCGACGAAACGGAACGGTCATTCGCACCCCTGTTCGGGAGCCGATTGTGGACTTCAGCCGGATTCCATGTCCGGACTTTTCGTTGGTTCGCTACGCGAAGCTGTCCCTTTATCCGGTAAGCTGGGTTCGCGGGTGCGGGATGAACTGCGAATTTTGTACGGTCAAGGGACGTGTACGATGTCCCGATGCTGGATATGCGTTCCATCAAATCGTTCACCATGTGGAACGATGCGGTGCCCGGCAGTTTTTCCTGGTGGATGACCTTTTTGGCCAACATCGTCATGAGTCGTTGCGACTTTGTGAGATGCTCCGCGGGTACCAGGAGCAGATGCACGTCAAGTTGGATTTGACGGTTCAAGTCCGACTGGATATGGCCCGGGATTCTACGCTCCTTCACGCCATGCGGGAAGCCGGTGTGAACACAGTGGCCATCGGCTTTGAATCCCCCATTCCGGCCGAACTGGCGGCGATGAACAAAAAACTCGATCCGGAGAATATGCTGGCTCAAACCCGCGTTTTTCACAAAGCCGGTTTTTTTGTCCATGGCATGTTTATCTTCGGGTATCCCATGCCCGACGGCGTTACCTGGTCGATGCCGGCTGCGGAGCGTGTCAAGATCTTTCGGTCTTTTATTCGCCGTGCTCGCATTGACACGGTACAGGTCCTTTTGCCCGTTCCCCTCCCGGGAACGGAAATGACCCGGCGGCTTGCCGCGCAAAACCGCATTTACCCACGCTCCCACATTGGGTGGGAGTACTACGATGGGAACTTTCCCGTGTTTCAGCCCGATCCGCCGCTCACGCCGGAACAGATGCAGAACTCAACGCGGATGATCATGGGGCGTTTCTACCGGTTCAAATCCATGTTTTCCATTGGGCTGCATGTGCTCGCATTCCCAACCGTTTTGCTGTCGTTGCATAGTTTTCGCCGCGGGTTTCAACGGTGGTATCGGCAGTGGCGCAACAGTCTGCTGCGATTCACCGGGTGGCTGATTCTGCACAAGTGGACACTCGAGTTTCATAAAAGCCGCTTCCTTCAGCGACTGGAATCCGCCACGCGTTCGCTTTCCGATGCGTCGCCACGGATACCACGCGCGTGAGACGCCTTCAACAAACCCCTCGTGGCCGCCTCCTCGCCCCCCTTCGCGGGCTTCATCGGTCGGCGATGGGTTTTACAGATTTTGCCAATACCTTTCTCAGCCGCAGGGATGCCAAACCAGAACTCCCCAACTCACGGTAGGTCAAGGTGGGCATTGTGAAAGGAAAAATCTCCCGCAGGATGCGGGCACCTCTGGCGAGTTGATCGGCGGTTTGCTCTTGCCTGACACACCGAGGGTCTGGGCGTCGGTAGAGGCCGATCGCAGGCATCCGCCTTTCGCCTTCGTCCTGCCATGCCATCCCGACAAACGCAAAGAATAGGTGGTTTTGGGTCCTTCCCCCGCTGACGGTACGGAGCCGGTACAGCCGTGTGGCGGATTCAGCGAATGGGTCCCCACCGAGCGGATAGGGGCCAGTAGACAAGGATGGCAGGCCCCAGCAGATTGGCCTGCGGGATCGGTCCCCAATAGCGTCCGTCGAGACTTGAGATCGTGTTGTCGCCCAGAGCGAAGTATTCGTGGTCCTTTAGCGTAATCGTATCGGTCTCCTTCCGGAGAGGTTGACGGGACGTGAACGGATTCATGCCGGCGGTTGTTAGTGATTCGGCGGGACGATACGGAAAGTAACGGTCATAGGCGCCGATACCTGCCGCATGGGGCCGCGGGTCATGACGGGGCACTCCATCGATGACGATGGTTCCCTTTTGGAGTGCGACGCGTTGCCTTGGAAATCCGATCAGACGCTTGATATAGTGTGTTCCGGGGGGAACGTCGGGGACAATCGGAATTCCCGTTGTATTGAACACCACGATGTCACCGAAGCGTGGCCGCCGAAAGTGCCACCGAATCTTGTCCACAAACACATGGTCACCCGTGATGCGTACCCCGGTCCACAGTAGATCTCCCCGCCTGACGAGCATGCCCTCCGTTACCCGAAAGGATCCTGCCTTCGCATCTCGAGGGACCGCATGAGGGACTCCGCTTACATACACAAATCCGTCGATATTATTCGGTGGAGTGCCATGAAGCGAAAATTCGCCGTCATGGCGGGCACGCACCTCAAGGTACCACTCCCCCCACAGAAAGAACCTCACCAGCCTCCCGACACATCCGGGCCATCGGCCGGGCCGATCCTGGACGCGGCTATGAATGCCGTAAAGCGTAGGCTGCATGGAACCTGTGGGAATTTTGAACGGTTGAAAGAAATAGGCGCGGAAAGCCATAGCGACCGCCAAAGCCGCAACAAGCACTTCAAAGTTCTCCTTCAGGCTTGAGAGGAGCCCCACGGGGAAAATGCGGGCCAGTGTGGCGGTCAGCGTGTGGCGCAGCCGCTCGCTGCGCGCCCAGTCACCTTCCCGGAGAGCATCGCGAAGATGGCTTTCGGCATCGACTAACACGTGTCGATCCGCGATAGAAAGAAGGTCTTCTTGGTAGTTCAGGGCATGTCGGCTTTGCCGCAGGGTCTCCCACGCACGCCTCCGTATGCTGCGTCGTAGCAGATAGTTCATCTAGTTTGCCCTCAGAACAGCCAAAAAGGCCTCTTGCGGCACCCGGACACGACCAAATTCCTTCATCCGCTTTTTACCTTCTTTTTGCCTTTGCAAAAGCTTCTGTTTGCGTGTCACATCCCCTCCATAAAGTTTGGCTGTCACATCCTTACGAAGCGCCTTGATGGTTTCACGGGCAATGATCGTTTGATGGATGGCGGCTTGAACGGGTATAGGGAATTGGTGTCGCGGAACCACATCCCGCAAAATCTGGCAGATTTCACGTCCCCGTGTCGCGGCCCGGGAACGATGTATCAGGCAGGAAAAAGCGTCTACAGGTTCATGGTTCATCAAAATGTCTAATTTGACAATGTCGCTTCGCCGATAACCGGCAGGCTCGTAATCCATGGAAGCGAGGCCATGGCTGACGCTTTTCAGTTGGTCATGAAAATCCACAAGGATTTCATTGAGCGGAAGCGTACAGGTCAGTAGGACCCGGCGGGTATCCAGCGCCTCCGTGTTGTCAAGTGCTCCGCGCCGTTCCTTGACAAGCGTCATCACATCATTGATTTGAGCGCTTTCGCAGATGATAAAAGCCCGAATCATAGGCTCCTCAATAAACGCGACGTGACTTGGGTCAGGAAACAGCCCCGGGTTATCGATCGCTCGAACCGCGCCATCCTTGCCGTGGAGTCGATACACAACGTGGGGAAGTGTGCTCACCACGCTGACGCCGAATTCTCTGTGGAGACGCTCTTGTACGATTTCCAAGTGCAGGAGGCCCATAAAACCGCATCGGAAACCAAAGCCCAGGGCAACCGAGTTCTCTCGATGATAGCTGAACGAAGAGTCATTCAAATGCAATTTCTTTAAACTTTGGTGCAGCCGTTCATATTCTGTATTGTCCACCGGATAGAATCCCGCAAAAACAATGGGCCGGACCTCACGGAAGCCCGGAAGCGGGATTTCTGCCGGATTGTTCGCCGATGTGATGGTATCGCCGATCCGGACGTGATGCGGATCTCTGAGGGTGCCGGCCACGTATCCGACCTGCCCCGCTGTCAGGATGTCAACGGGGCGGGGTAAGGGGCAAAAGACGCCGACTTCCTTGATGTTCGTTTCCACTCCGTTACTCATCAGGCGAACGCGTTCTCCCGGTTTTAGTGTGCCTTCCATGATGCGCACGTACATGATGACTCCTTTGAAGGAATCGTAAAGCGAGTCGAAAATGAGGGCGCGTAAGGGCATATGGAGAGACGACATGGGCGGCGGAATGCGCGTCACGATAGCGTCCAGTAGGTCGCGCACGCCGGCTCCCGTCTTGGCGCTTACGCAAAGCGCCTCATCGGCCTCGATGGCTAGAATATCCTCCATCTGACGTCGAACGATGTCGGGGTTGGCGTTCGGAAGGTCGATTTTGTTGATGACAGGGATGATGGTTAGCCCACGGCGAATCGCCAGATGGGTGTGGGCAATGGTTTGGGCCTCTACTCCCTGAACGGCATCCACAACCAAAAGCGCGCCTTCGCAGGCCGCCATGCTCCTCGACACCTCATAGGAAAAATCGACGTGTCCGGGTGTGTCAATGAGATTCAGCGCGTAGCGGACTCCGTTGGTGGACCGGTATTGCATCGTCACCGGATGGCACTTGATGGTGATCCCACGTTCCCGTTCGAGATCCATTCCATCCAACATCTGATCGCGAAATTCACGTGCACTGATCGTATGGGTCAGTTCCAGCAAGCGATCGGCCAGCGTGGTTTTTCCGTGATCCACGTGGGCAATAATGCAAAAGTTTCTGATGGTGGCTTCTGCCTCCATCGCATGTTCTCTTTATGCCGAAAGGGCCTCGGCCGCACACCGGCGGAGTTCTCGGATGGCCTCCGCCATGTTGCGTGCACCATAAAGGAACGTGCCGGCGATGAACACATTGGCTCCCTGGCGGGCACACGCCGCAGCCGTCACGGCCGTCAGGCCACCATCTACGAGGATATCCAGATCGCCGAGCCCGCGGTTATTCGCCATGGATCGGATCGTCTGAATTTTGGGCAGCACATGGGCCAGAAAACTCTGGCCCCCGTGTCCCGGGTGCACGCTCATACAGAGAACCTCATCCACCCGATCGAGCACGGGTATAATGCGCTCGGCTTCGGTTTCCGGATTCAGCGTGATGCCGGCCCGAATGCCTGCCGCCCGGATTTCCCGTAACGCACGAGGCACATCACACGCGGCTTCGATGTGAATCAAAAGTGAATCCGCGCCGGCCTGAATAAACAGCGGGATGTACCGATCGGGTTGCGTCATCATCAGATGAACACTCAACGGCAGGTTTCCACAACGCGCAGCCATTTCCACAACGGCGGGACCGAAACTCAAGTTGGGCACAAAATGGGCATCCATAATGTCAATGTGCAGGCCGTCAGCGTCCGCCTGGCCGGCACGACGCACCTCCGCCTCCAGATTCCCGACATCGGCGGCCAAAAGAGAAGGAAGTACCCGCACTTTCATGTCCGCGACTATTGCAGATCAATACCGGACGTTCCAGAGAAAAAGCCCCTGCGGAGGAGCGGTCGGGACCTGAGCCGTGCGGCGCCGCGAACGCAGGATCATCTGTGTGTCATCGGGGCACAGGTCCCCCTTCCCCACGCGCATCAGAAATCCTACGACGCTACGGACCATGCGATACAGAAAACCGTCTGCACGTGCGATGACAATGAGCTCCGGACCCCGTCGAACGATTCTCAACTCCATCAGGTGACGAACGGTGTTTTCCACAACCCGGTCGGGATTGGCCGCAAACGCGGTAAAATCATGCCGCCCCAGCAGACGACGCGCAGCCTCCCGCATCGCAGAGACGTCCAAGAGGCGGGGAACGTGCGTCCGGTATAGCCGGAGCCACGGGGGAACGACCGTGGCGTTCCAAATAAAATACCGGTACTCCTTGCTGTGGACACTGTTGCGGGCATGAAACGATCGCGGCACGCGTCGAATGCGCAAAATGCGGATGTCGGAAGGAAGGACGGCATTCACGGCACGGAGAAGATGCGTGGGCGTTTGCGCCGTGGGGATATCGGCATGAGCGACCTGCCGACGTGCGTGGACCCCCGCATCGGTCCGACTACTTCCATATACTGCAACAGAGAGGCCCACAACACGTTGTATCGCGCGTTGAATCTCGTCCTGAATGGTTGCCCGGTTCGGCTGAATCTGCCACCCCGCATAGCGGGTTCCATCGTAGGCAATATCCACTCGATAGCGTGGCATCCTTATTCCGTGGCGATCCCATCCTCCGCGGCGCCCGTTTCCTTTTTCCGGATGTTGTCCAGGTATCCCTGCAGAATGACTTGCGCCGCGAGCCGATCACAGGCGCAGCGGCGCTTGCGCCGACTGAGGTTTGCCTGTAACAGGGAACGTTCTACCAATTGCGTGCTGAACCGCTCATCCCACGTCTCTACGGTAAGTCCATGCTCAAAACGAAGTCGGGCCGTTAAGGCTTCGACCTTTCGAGCCGTCCGCCCTCGCCTTCCACTCGCCTCGAGAGGCATCCCTACCACGAGCATACGAGCGCCCGTGCTTGCGAGCCGACGCCGGATAGCCTGGACGGCCTCTTCGTCGTTTTTGACGCAGGCGGAATCGATCGGTATAGCCAGACCGGTTTCGTCATCCCCGACCGCAAACCCAAGATGTCGTTCCCCCCAGTCAAGTCCCAGGATACGCATCCTATCTCCGTGCCTCCGTAAACCCATCACAGGGGCGATCGCCCGCGTTCATTCGTACACCCCTTTGGTGATGTCCCCAATCGGCCGTCAGGGCCTGCGTGTCGGCCTTGTGTGTCCCGATGATCAGAAAAAACGTGACTAAAGAATGGCCTCATAGCTGCCACGCTGTTCCAGGTGCTGCACGAGTTGCTTGACGTCTTCCGCTCGGTCCCGGGCACAGACCAGTGTGACGTCGGCAGCTTGAACAACGATCAGGTCGTGGACACCCAGCAGCATAGTGGGGCGCTCTCTCGATACGATAATGTTGTTCGAAGAGGCAAGTGCTTCCCCCGTTCCTGTCCACACGTTTCCATCGGCGTCCGGGGAAATGACAGAGGCCAGCGACGCCCACGATCCGACATCCTGCCAAGGGAAGGTACCACGGGCCATCAGGATGTTGTCCGCTTTTTCCAGAATCGCGTAGTCGACAGAGATTCGGTCGAGAGAAGCGTACCAGTCCGCCAGCGTACCGGAAAAGCGTGGACTGTCTGCCAGGGACTGCAATCGGGAAAACATATCCGAAAGCCGTGAATGGTACCGCGACAGGGCGTGCGAAAATGTTTGTACAGTCCATACAAACATTCCGGAGTTCCAGTAGAAATTTCCGGCCCGCATATACTGTACCGCGGTGTCCCGGTTTGGCTTTTCCACAAACCGGCGGACGCGATGGAATTCCACCCCCTCGCGTTCGTGTGTCCGTTCTCCACACTCGATATAACCGAATCCCGTACTGGGGCAGGTGGGTAGGAGGCCGATGGTTACAAGGACCGGCCATTCCAACGCCGTTTGGATCGCCTGCCGCAGTGTCCGATGAAAACAAGTGACGTCGCCAATCACGTGATCGGCTGGTAGGATGCACACAACACTGTCGCTATGCCGTGCCTTAATCACGGCTGCAGCCAATGTGCAGGCCGCGGCGGTGTCACGCGATGCGGGCTCTCCCAGGATGTTTTCCGCCGGCACGTTCCTGCACACGCTCCGAATGTGCTCCGCGTGTGCCGCTGCGGTTACAATAAAAATACGATCGGAGGCGACCACCCCATCGAGCCGCTCAATGGCACACTGCACCAAGGGTTTACCACCAACGACAGAGAGCATTTGTTTCGGGCGCTGCCGGGTACTCAGGGGCCAGAATCGTTGGCCACGTCCCCCCGCCAGGATTACGGCACAGGCCTTATGCATGTGTGATCGCACCGTGGGAAGCTTTGAATCACCGAGCGGCATTAACCGCGAAAACAGTGTCCTCGTCAAGAGCAACACAGGCCGAGCCGGAAGGATACGAATGCCCCGTGTCCGCATCCGCCTTCGTGCGTGTTGCACAGTATGCAAGCCGCTTCGCCACATCAAATCGGCTGAGGAGCCAAACAGACATACCGGGTGCGGTGTTGAAGATGGCAGATAGCCAGCGCCAAGGCATCAGACGCATCCTCGGGCGGTGGGTGCGGTAGACCGGTAAACGCCAGGATCATTCGCCGCACTTGTTCCTTGGATGCGGTACCCTGGCCAACGATGGCCTGTTTGATATGCCGGGGTTCGTATTCGAAAGTGGGAACACCGTTTGCCGCGCACGTTGCGATGGCCACGCCCCGCACTTCTCCCAGCGTGATGGCGGTGTGGACGTTGCGGTGAAAGAAAATTCCTTCCACCGCCGCTGCTTCCGGCTTCAGCCGTTCGATCAGGCTGTTCAATCTCTCGGCTAATGCCAGAAGGCAGGCCGACCGTGGGACCGTGGGGCTCCGCCTTAACACCGAATACTCCAGAACCTTGTAGGCCCCCGCTTCCCATTCCACGACGGCCAGCCCCGTCGAGCGGAGGGAAGCATCAATCCCAAGGGTTCGCGTATTTGGCGGTTGGGTCGTATCCGGCGGGCGTAGTTGATTCCGGCAGGCCGTGTGGATGACCGTTCCCATCGCGGTGGGCGCTGCCCGGGCCACCCGCGCATAACGCGCCGTGATGCTACCGGGCCTCAAGCGCAGCGCCCTACTTACTCTCCAATTCCTTCAGTAGGGCATCAGGGATGTCTACATTACTACACACGCTCTGGATGTCGTCATGATCCTCAAGATCGGCAATAAACTTGAGGATCGCCGCAGCCGTTGACTTATCGGCCACGGGCACCGTCACCAACGGCACGAGGGTGACCTCTCCCCCATTCGTCTTGACGCCGGCCTTCTGCAAGCCTTCCATGACCGTAGCGAAGGCCGTCGGATCCGTCAGAATTTCATACTGATCGCCATCCCGTTTCACATCTTCGGCTCCGCTGTCCAACGCAATTTCCAGAAGACGATCCTCTTCAAGGCTCATCGCATCGACAAAAATTTGGCCTTTTCTGACAAAATTCCGAGCCACGGAACCAGCCGCTGCCAAATTGGACCCGTGGCGGGTGAAAAGGAATCGGATTTCGGACGCTGTTCGGTTTTTGTTGTCCGTCAAAACGTTAACAACAATGCCGACGCCGCCGGGGCCAAAACCCTCATACGTGGCTTCTTCGTACGTGACCCCTTCCAATTCGCCTGCCCCGCGTTTGATGGCCCGCTCAATATTTTCGAGCGGCATGTTTACACTTTTAGCCTTTTGAATGATATTCCGCAGCGTGGCATTGGTTCCAGGGTCGCTTCCCCCGGCACGTGCGGCCACCATCAATTCGCGACTTAACTTACTGAAAATTTTGCCGCGCTTCGCATCGGCTGCCCCTTTTTTATGTTGAATGGTCTTCCATTTGCTATGTCCACTCATGGAATGTCTCCTTCCGGCCGTCCGACTCCGGTTTACGCTGGAATGGCGTTTCCCCGTGCGCCATTCCCAGGCCCCATGTTGAAGCCGATAAGGTCATCATTGGTCTCTGAGCCCTCCACCTGGATCCAGCCGATTTCAAAGCCGAGGTCTTCAAAACACGCGCATACCGTCTCATACTCCGCGTCGGTGATGCGCCGACCCCACGGCGTCCGATCGAAGGCCTTGTGGGCTGGCACATATTGCCGCATCACGCTCACCGCAACTCCGTCGGTGTTATCCGCAAGCCAGCGTAGGCTGGCCATGGCCTCGTCCGCGTGACCGGGAAGAACGAGAATACGACACAGGGTTCCTGATTGCGCGATTGCGTCAGAATCCATTTGCCATGGCCCGGTTTGACGGCGCATCTCCAAAAGAGCAGCCCGGGCCACTTCAACATAGTCCGGAGCGTCTGACGCTTCCGCAGCCGTGCGGGCGGAAGCATAGCGAAGATCCGTCAGATATATTGGCGCCAGACCCGCATAGCGATCCAGCGTTTCGATTCGCTCGTAGCCGCTGGTATTGTACACGATCGGAGGGCTGGTGCGATCATCCGGACGCACCATTCGGATCGCTTCCTGAATCAACGGAAGCCAAGGCGTAGGGCTGACGAGGTTGATATTATGACATCCCCTTCGGATCAGGTCGTCGAATATGGTTGCCAATTCTTTTACGCTGTACGTGTTCCCTTCTCCGAGTTGACTCCATCTGTAGTTTTGGCAATACAGGCATCGCATGGTACATCGGCTGAAAAACACGGTCCCTGATCCCCGGCTTCCCGAGATGGGAGGCTCCTCCCCGTGATGGGGGCCGTATCGGTAAATTTCTGTTATTAAACCACTTCGACAATATCCCGTCTGCCCGCCATGACGGTTGGCCCCGCAGCGGCGCGGACAAAGCTCGCAGCGGCTCAGCATCTCGTGAGCCTGCATGTCAACCCCTCTTTTGCAATCGAATCGGTCGGCACGATCGTCAGGAGAAGTGGGGTCCGTGACGGTGTGTTCCTGTATTCCCTTAGTCCTCTTCCTGCTTCTGTTTTTGCACCTCGGCAATAATGCGCTGGGCGATCGTACTGGGGACGATGTCGTACCGACAAAATTTCATTTCGAACGTGCCCTGACCGGCTGTCATACTTCGCAGTTCGGCGGCATAGCGAAATATTTCCGCCTGTGGGACCTCTGCCGTAACAACCTGCAACCCATCCTCCATTTCGATTCCTAGAATGCGTCCGCGCCGATGGTTCAAATCACCGTTGATATCCCCAAGAAACTGCTCTGGAACAGAGACGCGCACCGTTATGATCGGCTCGAGAAGAACGGGTTTAGCCTTTACCATACCATCTTTGAAGGCTCGCGCTCCGGCAATTTTGAATGCGATTTCGCAAGAATCGACTTCGTGGAACGTTCCGTCGTAAACGGTTGCTTTTACGTTCATGACCGGATAACCGGCAAGGGCGCCTGCGGCGGTTGCCTCCAGAATGCCCTTCTGCACCGCCGGCATAAAATTGCTCGGAATGGCACCACCCACAATGGCATCCTCAAACCATTCCGGATCATCCGGCATGCGCGGTTCCACACGAAGGTAAACTTCACCGTACTGTCCCCGGCCACCCGATTGCTTCTTATGCTTATAATGTCCTTCGCCGCGTCCTGTCACGGTCTCCCGATAAGGCACCTTGGGTATCTCCACCGTCACATCCACCTTGCTCCGGTCGCGCATACGTTCTACGGCTACGTCAATGTGTGTATCCCCCATGCCAGCGAGAATCATCTGTCGCGTCTCCGTGTTGCGTTCTACCCGAAGCGTGGGATCTTCCTCGCATACCCGTGCTACGGCTGTGCCGAGCTTGTCTTCGTCCGCCTGCGTCTTCGCTCTGACGGCCACAAAGGTTACGGGGCTTGGGAAAATCATCGGTTCATACGTCACCGGCTGTCCGGGCGTGCATAGGGTGTCGTTGAGCGTGGTAACCTTGAGCTTTGCCAGGGCGACAATTTCTCCTGCCGTAGCCGCATCGAGAGCGGTCTGTTTTTTACCGTTCTGGCACACCAGAACTCCCACCCGTTCTTTTTGATTTTTGTTTGCGTTCAGCACTTCCGAATCCCCCCGTAGGGTGCCTCCCATGACCCGGACAAAAACCAGTTGCCCCACGTGCTCGTCGTTGACGGTTTTCCAAACAAAGCCGACGAAAGGATCTCCCGCCCCGGACGCAATCGCGCGGCCTGTGGCATCTTTTCGCGGAATATCGGTCGGAGACGGAAACAAATTGCCGATGCCGTCCAAAAGCTCGGTGAGGCCGATATTCCGGGGGGCGGAACAGGCAAATACCGGCACAAAAGAACCGGCATGCATAGCGCATCGAAGTCCGTGAAGGAGTTCCTCCCGCGTCAATTCCTGCCCTTCCAGAAATTTCTCGGTAAGGGTATCGTCCGTTTCCGCCGCGCGTTCCGCCAAGCGCATGCGAAGGGCGTCCAAAACCGATCGTAGAGAGGACGGCGTTTCAGAAGAGAAAGATCCAAGCAGATCCACCACTCCGGTACGATCCGGGAGGGGAACAGTCACCCATTCGCATTGCTTTCCAAAAATGGCCTGAAGATCTTCGAACACCTTTTCAGGATTACTGTTCTCCTTATCCACACCGGTCATCACAATGGCGCGCGGGACTTGTCGCCGATGACAGAGTTTCCAGGATTGCCGGGTTCCCACCTGAATTCCCGCTGATGCATCTACGGCGATCAACGCCGCGTCCGCGGCATGAAGGGAACAAATCGTCTGGCCGACAAAATCCATGTATCCAGGCGTGTCGATAAAAACGAGTTTCAAGGCTCGCCCCGTCGTCATTTCTGCGACAGCCGTGAACGGCTTGGAAAAAATTGAAATCTTGCGCGCCTTCTCGGCATCGACATAATCGGACATACTGGTGCCGGTGTCTACGCTGCCCAAACGTTCATTCACGCCGAGCCGATGTAAAAGAACATCCACGAGTGTCGTCTTTCCTGTTCCGGTATGCCCGAGAAGCACAAAATTTCGTGTATCGTTCACGGATAGGGTAGGCAGGCTCATTGACGTACTTTTTCCTTTCCAGCGTATTAGTCCCCAAGGTGCGCAAAACCAATCCGGAGTATACCCATCCGGCGACGGGAATCAAATCTAATACCTCGATTTGCGTGTAAGCGTTTTGTTCGGTTGAAAAACTCCAGAGGTTGAACTGAAACGAAAAGCCGGGTCAGGCCGACATGTGGTCATCCAGAGGATTCTCGAGTGTAACTGCTCAGGCAGCCGCCCCAAGGCGGGCGGCTACCTGAGCAGTACAACATGTCTATGCTCCTTGATTCGCCCACTCGACGTCGAGTGGCATCGAGCGTCGGAACGCCTCCGTCAAACAGGATCGCGCGAAGCATATCAAGCAACTTCTTGAAAGCGAAAGGGTAATATCCATGGCGCATACCCTCTGAAGCCGGCTTACCACGATCAAAAA